>ERZ1026848.267-NODE-267-length-29538-cov-20.258827_pt1 | contig 29538 bp, 26 predicted proteins | sample MGYA00380154_ERZ1026848 | MGnify/ENA primary metagenome ERZ1026848 (study PRJEB33269, sample SAMEA4719790) | human gut metagenome | biome: human-associated habitat; feature: organic feature; material: feces | place: Cameroon | collected 2013-10 ...
CTGATTCAGGCGATGACCGGGTACTTTTCCTCGAAAAAATGACGGTCGCCGTGCGCCAGCCCTGACCCTTGATGCAATAAAACGCATTAGGGATTACCCCCCCCCACCACACACATCCCCTTCCTAGCAAAAGAAATTCGTTATAGACTCCTTGAATTGAACTTTCTTTGCAAGGTTCAAAGTCGTTTCAACGCTAAAGGAACATTTAGATGAAGGGTATGTGTTGCCATACCTATTCTGGTTCTTTCTTGATCTGGGAGGATGAAAATGCAAAAAACGGTGATTAATGTGCTCGTGGCGAGTTTCTTGGCTACCCTTGGAACTACCCATGCTTCCGAGATTCAGACCCCGGTTAAATATACCGCCGATCAAACGATCTCTGATAACCTCAATATCGTCCAGGTCATAGGGGAAGGTCAGGGCGGTTCTTTGAGCATGGTTCGAGCTAGCGGTGGTGCAGACAACAACGGGGCAAACATCATCTTCACGGGTAATAGCCTTGTCGTTGACTCGACTGTGAACAGAAGTTGGAATGAAAATAGTACTAATTACACTTTCAGTGGTGTGCTTGCGGCTGCGTTTGTAGAGGATTCTAAGCCCAAAAATGGTGCAGTAGTTAATTTGGGCGGCACCGATACTAAAATTGTCGATGTTAAAGTGCAAGTCACCGGAACTGGTTCCGATAGCGAAGGAAAAACTGAAGGGCTGGGCGCGATTGGTTTGTGGGCATACAATCAGTATGTCGCTAAAGAATTACAAACCAATGAAGGCGGTCAGCTGTATGCTCAGGCCAATAAGATTCTGATTAATGTCCATTCGGAGAATGGATCTGCCTATGGTGTTCTGGCTCAAAATTCAACCACTCAGTCTACCGCTAAAAATACTGCGACTGTTCGGTTGAAGGCAGATACAATCGTTGTCAATACGACAGCTGGCTCTGAGGAAGCTTGCGGTCTAGTAGCTATGAGTCAAGGTCGTATTTATGTAGATGGCAACCTTGAAGTCAATGCTACCAAAGCCATCGTTGCTCGTGGTGACGCCATTGTTTCAATTAACGAAGATGGTGCGCATTACACCAAACTGAACGGCGACATTGACTTTAACTACGATAAAGCAACTTCGGGTACGAAGGCTGATGCAACCGTTAAAGTCAATTTGAACGGTGCGGATTCCTACTGGTTAGGCAATGCTACGACCTCTTGGGGCACGGGTACCCCCCCCGAGGGATACGATACGATCCGTGGGCTCACCCTGAATATGAGCAATGGCGCCCAATGGACGCCGACGGCAGTTGTTCCCGAAACGAACGAGACGACCGGTCTGCAGCCTGTTCCCATCAACAACATGAAACTTGATGGCGGTGTCGTGAATATCACCGGCAGTAACATTGACGTTTCCGTTCAGAACCTAACGGGCACGGGCGGCACCATCAAGCTTGCCACCGACCTTGAAGCAGCTGAAAAAAAGACCGGAAAGTTCACGGTTGGAACGGCGGCTAAGCAATCCAAGCTTGATGTCAAGTTGATGGACAAGGACAACAAGAAGGCTCTGACGTCGGACGAAATCAATGCCGAGCAGGCCCAAAAGCTCCTTTCCAACGTTACCGGTACTGAAGTGACGACTGTCGTTGAAGAAGGTATGTACAACAGCGCCTTCAGCATTGATGCCGAAGGCACCGCAAAGACTGCCGGCCCGAACACGGTCATGCAATCCTCCCTGGAAATTGCCTCCGCAGCACCGCTGGCCATCAACCGCATCCTCATGAACGACGTTCGCAAGCGTCTTGGCGACATCCGCTCTGCAAAGGGCACGTCCGGCGCCTGGGCTCGCTATGACGGCGGCCGTCTTTCCGGCTCCAATGGCCTTGAGAACGACTTCAATACCATCCAGGTTGGCGTCGACACCCAGCCGTCAGCTGATCCGGTTCGCTTTGGTCTGGCCTTCAGCTACACCAACGGTGATACGGACTATGCCCGTGGTGGTGCCGACATGGATACCTATAGTCTTGCCGGTTATGGCGTCTGGCTTGGTGAAAGCGGCCAGTTCGTCGACGTGATCGCCCGCTTCGCTCAAAACAATACCGACATGACGATTGACGGCACGAAAACCGGTTCTCTGGACAACAAGGCCATGAGTCTTTCGGGCGAATTCGGATGGCGCTTCGATGTGACGAATCTCTTTTATGTCGAGCCGCAGGTTGAAGCGACCTACACGTACGTAGACGGCGACAAGCTCAACCTGAGCGACGGTTCGTCTTACAAGTATGATTCGGTGAGCAGCCTCCTTGGTCGTGCCGGCGTGGCCTTCGGCGTGACCTGTCCGAACAATGGTGGCAACGTTTACGCCCGTGTGTCGGCCGTCCATGAATTCCTCGGCGATTCGACTGTTACCGGCGCCAACGGTGCCAAGTACGAAATTGATGGCAAGGATACGTGGGTTGAGTATGGCATCGGTGCCAACTTCAATTTGACGGATTCCACGTACATTTGGGCTGATGTTGAACGCACCAGCGGCGGTGTTCTCGATGAAGATTACCGTGCCACTGTTGGCGTTCGCTACAGCTTCTAAGGTAAACTGAAACTTTCAGCCAACCTGCTGAGGTATAAGGGAATGACGCCCGGTCTCTCTTTGATGAGGGACCGGGCGTTTTGCTTGGCCTGGTGCGCCCTGCTGGACTTGAACCAGCGTAAGCACCCTATCGCTTTGAACGCCCTCTGAAAGGCTCGTCTATCGTCGTGGTATCAACAACCACTTCGAGAGAAAAGCATGAGCCAAGATTCCTCCTACCGTTGGGAGCAAGCCTACGCGGCCCATAAAGCCAGCGGCTTGACCATCCGCGAGTTCCATCGCACCCGAGCCGCCGAGTTCTGCGACGGCAGCTATCTGCCGACATACGTCACGATGACTGTTAATGGACACCAAAAATTGACCCACTTTGGGCGCGCAAAATTAGCCCATCAAAATGAGCCTTCGTGCATATCTATGGGTAGAAGGCGGGGGTAAATCAGTCTGAAAGCCTTGTCGGTCGCGGCCTCGCGGAGAATGTGACGAGAGTTTAACCTGGGTCGGCCCCAAGCCTGCCGCTCGCAGCTGTGTGTTCGGCGCCGTCAAGCGATCGTGAAATACCACAGGGAGGCGTCAGCCGACCGAGGATATGTCGCGAAAGCGCTTGACAGCGCCGACCCGCACTCATACCAAAGCAGGGCGGAGTTTAGGCGAGTACTTGATTCTTCTTTTCTAAGGTGTGAGCTTTTGCCACGGGATCTCTCCATGCCCGCCTGAATTTAGGTTGGGAAGTATTTTGACATAGAGGGTTTGCTTGTCCTGAGTTGGAAGCCTTACGAGAGTCTCCGAAGCCCTTCAATCAGGTATGAGTTTCGGGGCACTGCCATGACCAAGAACCGAACCTACTGCTTTTGCCATTGCTTGCCCGAATCTTCCGCCGCCCTCATTCGTGAGGTCGCTCGCCGCATCGGCGTCAGTGAGCGGAGCTTTGTCATGATGGCCGCCCTGCGCTCTGCGGCCGAGCTCAAGCACGAGTTTGACAATGCCGAGCCCGAGCGCCCCCCCGCCGCGATCGTCAAGGCGTAGCCCGTTTAACTTGGGTTCTTCCCGTCATTTCCTTGGCTCTGGGTCGGCAAGAGCCCGGCGCATCGCTTACACTGTCGGTTCCCGACGGTTCTGTGCGGCACACGGACACGGAAGCCGCCTGCGTGCCTGCCCTGCGTTCCCGACACTCTCATGCTCGACTCCCTGACCGCTTTTCTGGCCGGCGACGGCGGCCTCGTTTCCATCGCCGTGTCGGCGTTCCTATCCTCCACGGTGCTGCCGGGCAGCTCCGAGGCGCTGCTGACGGCCTCGATCCTGTCCAACCCCACCGTTTCGCACGCGGTCAACCTCACGATCCTGGCCGGGATCTTCAACACCCTGGGCAGCATGACGAGCTGGGCGATCGGCTATTGGTTTCCCAGGAAGGCCCCCGAGTCGGCGGCCCTGGAAAAGGTGCGGCGCTGGGGAGCCCCGGCACTCATCCTGGCGTGGGTGCCCCTGATCGGCGACATGATTCCGCTGGCCGCGGGGTGGCTTAAGATCGGCTTTTGGCCGGCCCTCTTTTGGACGGGCCTGGGTAAGTTTGCGCGCTATGCGGTCCTAACCGCCGCGCTCCCGGGCGTGCTCTGAGGCGGTGCCAGCCTCTTGTGCCTGAGCCCCGAACCGCGTCCCCGGCCCGGGCACACGTCAAGTCCCCTGCAAAAAATCCACCCCGCCTTTTGATTGAATCCCTGCGCTGCGCCTACAATCGCCCCTTTGCAGTCCGTCGGATCGCCTGCCAAACCACATCCATAGGGAAAAGGATTGCCATGCCCATCTTCATCGGCGTGTGCCCGCTTTGGGACGAAAAACTCAAGAGCCGGTGGATGCTGCCCGCGTATATGGAAATGCTCGAGGCCGCCGGCGCCGTGCCGGTCATGATGCCCCTGACGACCAACCCGGCCACGCTCGAGCCGTTGCTCAACTGTCTTGACGGCTTCTTGCTCACGGGCGGCCAGGACGTGGAACCCGTGGTCTACGGCCAGGCGCGGCGCGCCGAATGCGGTGAGTCCAGCCTGGTGCGCGACACGATGGATCGGGCGATCATTGAAGGGGCCGCGGCCCGCGACAAGCCCCTGCTCGGTATCTGCCGCGGCATTCAGATTCTCAATGCGGTGTGCGGCGGCACGCTCTACCAGGACCTGCCGACCCAACACCCCGGCGTCAACCACTCGATGACGGCTCCGTACGACAGAACCGTACATTCGGTGACGATCCTCTCGGATACTCCCCTGGCGGACATCCTCGGCGCGGGTCAAATGAGTGTCAACAGCTATCACCATCAGGCCGTCAAGGAACCTGCCTCGTGCCTGAAGGTCTCGGCCGTGAGCGAAGACGGCCTTATCGAAGGCCTGTACGCCCCGGGCAAACGGTTCTTGCACGCCGTGCAGTGGCACCCCGAGCTCGTCTGGCGCCGCGACCGGCGCTGCTTTGCGCTGGCGCTGGCCTTCGTGCAGGCGGCTCGGGCCCTCAAGGCCGAGCGGCGCCTTTGAAGCACTTGGGTTGGCCTGCTCGGGTTCCCGAGTGGCCTACCCGCATCTGCTCAGCGGCCCGGCACGGAACCGTAACAAGGCCGTTAGGGCGCCAATGTCCGGCGTTCAAGGGTAATCCCTGTTTCGCTGGGAGTTGGTGTGGTGAGGCCCCCGGCTCCCTTTTGTTTGGTCCCTGCCGCACCCCCCATTCAATGCCCGTCGGGCGCTTTTGCCCCGATTGGCGGGCGATCGGCGCGGCCTCATTGACTCGAGGCTATGTCGCGCCCCTCTCCCCACCCCCGGGATGGCGTCGCAGGCGGTGCCATGGCGTGTTGCCTCCTATGCAAAACATCGTATTTCGCAATCCGGCGTTTTGTTTTAGTCTGTGCGAACAATTTCACACAAACATTGCATGGGAGAAGTTTTGCAATGAACAAACACCTTATCGCCGCCGTCTGCGCCGCAGCGGCCGCCCTCTCGTCGGCTCCGGCTCAGTCGCAGGACACCAAGACCCTGCGCGTGGCGCTCGAGAGCATGTACGCCCCCTTCGTTTTCTACAACAGCAAGTCGGGCGAGCTCGAAGGGTTTGAAATCGATCTGCTCAACTACGTGGCCAAAGAAACGGGCCATAAGCTCGACATCACCAACATGGGCTTTGATGCGATCATCCCGTCTCTTTTGTCGGGCATGCACGACCTCGGGGGCTCGGCCTTTACGATCACCGAAGAGCGCGCCAAGCGCGTGAACTTCACCAAGCCCTACTACCTCTCCGGCCTGTCGATCCTGATTCGCGCTCAAGACAAGGACAAGGTCAAGAGCATCAAGGACCTCGAAGGCAAGGCCGTGTGCGCTCAGATCGGCACGTCGGGCTCGATGCGCGCCGCCGACATTCCGGGCGCCAAGGTGCGCAACTTCAACACGATCAACGAAGCGTATCTGGAACTGGGCAACCGCGGCTGCCTGGGTGTCGTCACCGATCGTCCCGTGACGAGCTACTTCCTCTCCACGCGCGGCAAGGCCGCCAAGCAGTTCTACCATCTGCCCGCGACCCTCAATACCGAGCCCTTCGGCTTTGTGCTCAACAAGAACAATCCGCAACTGTTGAAGGCCGTCGATGCGGCCATGGACAAGGCCCGCGCCAACGGTGAGTTCACCAAGATGTACGTCAAGTGGTTCGGCGAAGAGCCCTCCAAGGAACTGCTGCAGGTCAAGTAAGCGACCGGCTGCGTTTCCCATCTGACGCCACAAATAGGGCCGCTCGGCAGTGTCGGGCGGCCCAAACTTTGTCCGGTGCCCGTGCGTCGCCTTTATGCGGGCATGGGGCCCGTGCTGCCCCAGGGCTCGCGCCGGGCTACGCCGCGGGCCGCCTCGAGCACCGCATCGCGCGCGGCGCTCGTCACCGAGGTATTCCAGGCCGCCGACAGCGCCACGCAGGGTTCGACGTCCGTGAGCTTGACGCTTCGGACGGTGGGCGGTAGACAGCAGGCGAAAAAGTCCGGGAGCAGCGCAATCCCCTGCCCGCAGGCCGCATACGAGATCTGCCGCTGCGAGCCCGAGACCAAGTGGCGGATGCGCAGCGAGACCCCCGCCTTGCGGCAGCCCTCGACCATGTCGTCGTAAAACTGCGGGGCGACGTCGCGGGCGTGCAGCACCCAGTCTTCGGCGGCCAACTCCTTCACGGTCGCGTGCGTCCTGCCGGCCAAGGGGTGGTGCGTGCCCACCACCGCAATGAGCCCCTCCTGCAGCAGCACTTCGCTTTGCACGCCGCGGTGGTGCAGTTCGCGAAAGTGGCCGATCGCCAGTGCCGAGGTTTTGCTCGCAATCTCATCGGCAATTCCCGCCGAGTCCACTTCCTTTGTGTAGACCGTGATGCCCGGGTTCTTTTCGACCACCGCCTCGCGCACCATGGGCACAAAGCCGAGCATGGCTTCAGACACCGCCGCCACCGTCACGGCCGCGCGGTGATTCTCCCGAATTTCCTTGACGAGATAATTGAGCACCTCGGCCTGCGCCGTAAAGCGGTGCACTTCCGGTAAAAGCGCTTCCCCGGCGGTGGTCAGTTCAATGCCCCGAGGTCCGCGCTCAATCAGTTTGAGCTTCAGGCGCGTCTCCAATTCGTCCAACTGGCTCGCGAGCGGTGTCTGGCTCATGTCGAGGCGCTTGGCGGCCTTTCGAATGCTCTTTTCCTCGGCCACGGTGGCAAAGAGCAGAAACTGCCGGATGAGGCGGTAGTCAAATCGGTTGAGCATTGCGGGTGCTTCCCCTACTTTGGGACGGCAACAGGGCCGTCAGTGTCACGTTTTGGATGCGCTTGTGCACCTATTTTTGGTGCACTCACTCCGATTGCTTTGCATTATAGTTTGCGCCGTCGGGACAGATAGTCCTTTTTACCTAGTCGCAAAATGCAGGAAATCGCGCTTTTCGCCGCCATTTCGTTTTTAACGTGTGTCACGCCGGGGGCGAGCGTTCTTAACACCATCATGTCGGCACTGCGCCTCGGGCGCCGTGCCTTTATGGCCGCGCCCCTGGGCAACGTCACCGGGGCCGTGGTGATGGGAGCCGTGTGCGCGGCGGGGCTCGGGGCCTTGGTGGCCGCCACGCCCGCTTTGTATGAAGCCATGCAGTGCGTCTGCGCGGCGCTTTTGGTGTGGCTGGGCTGGCGCAACTGGAAGCGTCCCGCGATGGACCTGTCCGTGACCCACACGGCTACCGACGGGCATTCCGAGAGCGCCGACTCGCGCTCGGCCTACTTCGGGGCGTTTTTGCTGCAGATCAGCAACCCGATGCTGCTCGTCTTTTTGCTCTCGCTCATGCCACCGTTCGTGCATCCGGAAAACGACTACTCGATGCGCATGACGCTGCTCATCGGCATCTTTGCGGTGATCTGCCTGGCGGTGCACCTCACGTACGCTTTCCTCGCCGTGTTTGCCTCCCATTACCTCAAGGGCAAGCGCTTTAGCTGGTGGATCAATCACGTCAGCGCCGTGGTCTTTTGGCTGCTGGCCGCCGGCATCGTCTCGGCGGTGGTGACGGCCTAACACCTAAAAAAAACGGTTTTCGTCGGAAGGGGTGGTGCCTGCGGGTGCCGCCCTTTTTTCTGACCGCGTTTGGCCGCTTCGGGGGACGTGCGCCCTGCGTTTTTTTTGTCTTCGGACAAACCCTTGATCGGCGCCCTATGACGCCGCTGTCGGGTTCGTTGTGCCATCGAGCGCCGTCCACCGCGGTCCTGCAAAGTGGGGCCCCTCGGCCCCGCAGCCCCGCTCTTTCGGGGCCGGAGCGCCGGAAGAATCAAAATTACTAGGAGAATAATTCATGAAAAAATACTCTTGCCGCCGTCGCGGTGCTCGGCGCCTTTGCGGGCTCGGCGATGACCGCCGACGTTGAGCTTTACGGGATCGTCGATACCGGCATCGGCGATCAGCACGTTGACTGAGACTCGAAAAACTATGTCGACCGTGACGCCCTGGAAGTGAACGACCAGACCGTGGGTCTGAAGCACGCCAAGGCCCCCGATTACATCCACGCCAGCCTCACCGTCACCCTGGGCGGCAGCGACGACTTTGAAGTGGCCAAGGTTTACCTGGGCGTACAGTACTTTGACGAAGTCACGCTCGAGTCCATGGGCGGGATTCTGGGCGAAGGCCCTGATACCGTCACGCTGTCGCACTTCAACGACAAGCTGCCCGATCTGCCCTTCTCCAGCGTCACCAAGGTGCAGGGCTTCAGCGTTAGCCTCTCGGCCGACGCCGGCGTGGCGGGCGGCAAGCTGATGGCGGGCATCGGCTATGTGGACGCCGAACCGGCCTGCACTTCGGAAGAGGGCGCCGCTCGCCTCCCCGAGCGCCACGGAGAACAACAGCACCGAGATCGATCAGCCCATCACCCGCTGGGTGGCGAGCCTGGGCTACGACTATCCGATGAGCAAGCGCACGGACGTCGATGCCGTGGCCTCCTACGCCAACGACAAGATGCAATTCAAGAGCTACGGCGAAGAATGAACCCCGAGCTCCTATTCGTTGTACGTCGGCCGGCGTCATCGCTTCTAATCGCCTGACGCGCCGGCGGCTTGTCCGCCCGACGAAAAGCCCGTCCGAGACTCAGATCCCGGGCGGGCTTTCATTTTGGTGCGGGGCAAGCCGGTCGGGCCGGTCCGGGTCGACTTATTGGCCGTCCTTCTTGGTGTCGGCGGCGGGTTCAGCCGTTGCGACCGAGTTCACCGTGGAGGGCGGTTGCGCTTCCCCGCCCTTGCTCTGCGGCTCGCCTTGGTCCTGCGGCGTTGCGTCCGATCCCGTGCGGCCTCCCCGCACGATGTCGCGCATCAGATCCCCGGCCTGCCGCACCATGACGGTCATGGCAGTCACCCACCCATCGAGGGTGCTGCGGATGCCGACCATAAAGCCTTTGGTCTGCTCGGGATTGAGGGCATAGGCGGTAAAAAGCGCCAGGATCGCGAGCACGGCCATCCCGAGGGCCACCGCCAGGGCAAAGAGAAAGAGCGAGCCCGCAAAGAGCACGGCGGCAATCAAAGCGACGGTCCGCAGGGTCTTACCCATGTCCGATTTCCCTTAAGGCGTCGATCAGAGCACCTTGCGGTGCTGCCACAGGTGCACACCCAGAAGGCCCAGGAACCCCGTCCCGAGCACGTAGTGCGCCTTGGTGCCCGAGACCGTCAGGGCTCCCATCGACAAGGTCAGCAACAGGAGCATCAGACGGTTTTGCGCCACGCGCTTGCCGCGGGCGCCCTTGATCACGTCGGGCGCAAGGACCTTCGAGAGCAGCGTTAAGGCCTGATCGGCCGGGGCCTTGAGGTCCTCGGCGGCGCCTTCCAAGAATTCACAGCCGCAGGCGGTGCAGGCGCAAGCGGGCTTGGCCTCCTCGGACGTGTCGGTCTCGTCGGCACAGGGGGCGGCTTGGCCCTCACCGGCCTCACCAATCAGGCCCATGACGCGGCCGGCTTCGAGCAGTTCGGCCGCCTCTTGGGCGAGAGCCGTCAGGTCGAGGTCGGTCACATGCGCATCCCAGGTGAGCAGCACGCTGCCCACGCGCGGGTTGATGACCGCGTCGATCACCCCGGGACGGGCCGTGAGGGTCTCACGGATGGTGGCGGTCATGGCCTCATCGAGCCCCTTGAGCACCGGCAGGCGCAGACGCAGACGGCCGGCGCAATAGCTGCGCACCCCCGCCAGGATCGTCTCGGCGGTAAAGGGGGCGGCCGCTTCGTTGGTTTGAATGTCCGTCATGGTCTTTCTCCTATCGGCCGAGCACCGTTTTGAGGCCTCCGGTCACCGGGCTCGTGCCCGCGCCTCCGCGGCCGCCGCCCATGCCAGATCCTTTAGCCGTTCCGCCGATGCTCTCGAGGAGCGTGTCGGCGCGGTTTCCGTGGGGGTTGGACGCGGTTTGGGTCGAACGGCCTTGGCCATGGCCCTTGCCTTTCCACTGTCCGGAAACCGGATGCTCGGTGCCTTCATTCTTGTCTGCGTCTTTGGCGGAGTGCTCGATTTTCTCAAGCCCCTCTTTGACGGTTGTCAGGGCATGCGCGGCGTTGTCAAAGGCCTTGGCAAGGTTCCAGCCCGAGTCGTGCGGATCGCGCATGGCGTTCAGGCACACGCCGATCGTGGTGCCGTTGTGCAGCAAGGCTCCGAGGGCGGGCGTCAGGGTCCCGGTGAGGCCCCCGGTGAGGAACACACTGTTTAGGCCAATCGACACGACGAAGTTCTGGCGGATGCGCTTCATGGCGGCGCGCCCGAGGTGCACGGCGTCGACCAATTTGGTGAGGTCGTTGCCCACGAGCACCACGTCGGCCACTTCACGGGCAATGTCCGCGCCGTCGGCCAAAGTCACGCCCACGTCGGCGGCCGACAGGGCCGGCGAATCGTTGACGCCGTCGCCGATCATGAGCACCTTGCAGCCTTCGGCCTTGAGTTGCTGCACGGTCGCGGCCTTTTCGTGCGGCAGGATCCCGGCACGAAACTCCGTGATCCCCAAGCGAGCGGCCACCGCGGCGGCGGTCTTTTGATCGTCGCCCGTGAGCATTACGACGCGCTTGATGCCGATGCGGCGCAGCTCTTCAATCGTTTGGGCCGATTCCTTGCGCACCGGATCTTCAATGCCGAGCAACCCCACGAGGCGCCCGCCGACGGCCAGGTACAGGATGGACAGGCCCGCCTGCGCGAGCTCTTCGCGCACGCCGGCGGCGTGGCTCACATCCACCTTTTCGTCTTCAAGGACAAAGTGGCGGCTGCCGAGCACCACGCGCACGCCGTCCACGCTCGAGGCAATGCCGTGCGCGACGATGTATTCGATCTTGGCGTCGTGCGTTTCTTCAAAGTGATCGAGCCCCTTTTCGTGGGCGGCCCTCACCACCGCGCGGCCCACGGGGTGCGGGAAGTGCTCTTCCAAGCACGCCGACAGACGCAGGATTTCGTCTTCAGGGTGGGAGGAATCGAGACTGATCACACGCGAGAGCTTGGGCGCGCTCTCGGTCAGAGTCCCGGTCTTATCGAACACCACGGTGTCGACTTCCGAGAGGGCTTCAAGGTAGCGCCCGCCCTTGACGACGACGCCGTTGTGCGTGCCCGTGCGCATGGCCGTGAGAATCGCCAGGGGCGTTGCCAGGCGCAGCGCGCAGGAAAAGTCCACCATCAGCACGCCCGCGGTGCGGTTGAAGTCGCGCGTGATGAGGTATGTGAGGCCCGCCAGCAGGAAATGGTACGGCACGATCTTGTCGGCCCAGCGCTCGGCCTTGCCCTGAATGCCGGCCTTGGCCTTTTCGCTCGTCTCGATGAAGTCGACGATGCGAGACAGACGCGTGCCTTCGCCTACGCTCGTGGGACGAACGTCGATCTCACCGGCTTCGAGCACCGTGCCCGCAAACACGGCGCCGCCCTTGCTGCGGCGCACGGGAAGCGCTTCACCGGTCATCGAGGCCTGGTTGATTTCACCTTCACCGGCTTCAACGATGCCGTCGACCGGAATGGCCGAGCCCGCGCGCACGACGACGGTGTCTTCGAGCGTGATCTCCTTGAGGGGCTTTTCAATGGCCGAGCCGTCGGCTTGGCGCACCCACACGCTGTTGACCTTGAGGGCGAGCTCATCGGCAAGCTTTTCCATCGAGCGCTTGCGCGTGTAGTTTTCGAGCATTTCCCCGAGGCCCAAGAGCACCACCAGGAGCCCGGCGGTGCGGAAATCGCGGCGCAACAGCGAGACCAACAGAGCGGCGGCATCCAACACCATGACGTTGAGCTTACCGCGGATGAGGGCTTTGGCGCCTTCAAAGATGCGGGGAAGGCTGCCCATCACGGCGTTGAATTGATTGACGCCCATGGGAAGGAGCGGGCGCAGGAACACGAAGCGCGCCAGCGGCCCGAAATCGAGCTCATCGTTCTTGGGCGCGGCTGTGGGAATGAGAGACTTCAGGCCTTGGGCGCCGCCCGAGACGGCTCCCGCGCCCACCGCGGCACCGGCCGGGGGCATCTGGCGCCCGCCGCCGGAGGCGAGTCCGGCAAAGAGCACCTTTTTAAGACCGCGGAAGACCTGCGCGATGGGCATGTCGCCCATGAGCGAGTCGACCTTTTCGCCGAGGCGCTCGGTGATCTCGCGCGCCTTGACGCGCTCGGCGGCCTGCGCACGGCGGGCCCGTTGCAGATCGGCGCGCCCTTGGGCCGTGGCGTGACGGCGCACGGGCGGGTTGGTGCGGTAGCCGGCAAGGCGCTCGCACACGCGCGCGCGCGCTTCAAGGCTCTCAACAGTAACAACAACCGAGCCGATGCGCGGATTGACGCGCAGGCCCGTGACGCCCTCGAGGTGCTCAAGGTCGTCGGCAATGATGGCGGCGCTGGCCGCCGACATGGGCGTTTTCGTGCGGTAGCGCGAACGGTTGCCCACTTCGTGAACAAGTTCAAACTGCATGTTCTTGTCTTCTTTTCAGGCCCTTCTCAGGCCTTACGGCGGCAGCAGGGCCGCCCGATCGACAACGCCGCAACCCCCGCCCTTGCTATCCAAGGCGGGGCGGCGCTCTTTCTTTTCCGGTGTACCGGCTCGGGCGCCTTCAAAGAGCGGCGCCCGAGCGGCGCTTGCGCGTTAAGCCGTGGCGGGCTTGACGTCGGCAACGGGTTCGGCCGCGGGTTCCTCGGCCTTGGCCTGAGCGGCTTCGGCTTGCTCCGCGGCGGCTTCCTTGGCCGCGCGCTTTTCCTGCACCTTGACTTCGGCTTCGGCCATCACGTCGGCGATGTCTTCACGCACGCCGTCGACACCGGCCAGAACCTTGTCGCGCAGGCCCATGCCGGCCGACAGAAGGTTGGTCGCCAGGGGCTTGACATCAAGCTTGCCGCGCGTCAGAGCCACGGCACCGAGGGCGCCCACAATCACGCCGCCCGCAAAAATCAGACCGTACTTGGTGGTTTCGTTCATTTTGTGTTCCTTCCTTTTCCTATGGCTGTCCGCCGAGCTTTCCTTGGTTTGCGCCGGGCGGGATGGATTTTCCGCCCGCGCGGAACCTCTCGGCAATTGTAATGAGAATTCTTCCCATCACCAACGGAGCGCATTCTATGCCTTTTGAAGGAAGTCGGCGCGCAGGCCGTTTTGATGGGACTTTGCGTCTATGCTGACAAAATTGGGGGCAAAGTGCAAATGGCGGCAGGGCTGGCGCTTCCCGCCAGTAAGTGAAGTCGCGATTGTTTTTGCTCTTCGCGCATATGTGTGGCTAACTACCCCGGACTTTGGTATAGATTCCGGGGGCGATTAGGAAACGGTGACCGAAGCGAGCCGACGGCTGGGGTAGGCTCGGGGCCGACCCAGGTTAAAATCTCGTCACATTCTCCGCGAGGCCGCGACCGACAAGGCTTTCAGACTGATTTACCCCCGCCTTCTACCCATAGATATGCACGAAGGCTCTTTTTTCCTGCAGACGCTCATGGCGAGACAGCCGGCTCTGAGCGAGCCGGATTTGTTGCGGCTTGCCACCATGATCACCAACGCTTCCAATGTGGCCGATGCCGATCTCAAGCAGCCTGCGCTTGGCGCCCGTTTGCGTAGGAGTTGGCCTGAAAACTAAGCGATAGGCTGCTTACTGCGCAACAACTACAAGTAACCGACCGGCGTCATTGATCGCATCGACCGAGCCAAAGCATTCGGGCCGAGCGTTTCCGCCCGGCCCGATGCCGTCAAGGGTTAGGTTGTGGACCGATTAGAGCAGTGTGGGCTCGTAGTACCCGGCAAAGAGCACGCAGGCGCGCAACAGGAGCGCCCCGAGAATCCCGAGCACCGCGCTCACCGCCAGGGCCTTGTGGCTACGGGTGGAGAGGTTGATCGTCAGGGGCACGATCGAGCCCAGGATCACCACGCCCACCCAGAACATCAGGCTCTGGGGACCGGCGAGGAGCGACTCGGCACCGGCGCGGGCTGCCGACGAGGCGCTCGTGACGGCCACGTGCACGAAGGCAAAGATCGTGAAAAGCTCGGCCGTTTCCACCCACAGGGCCGTGCGGCGGCTCCAGAAGACCTTTTCCTTCGGGAGTTTGCCCGTGACCGTCAGCAGTTCAATGCAACCAATCGAACTGGCCATCCCCGACATGATCCACAAGAGCGGGATCAGGGCCGTGTTCCAAAGCGTCACCCCGACGGCCTGCGTCAGAAGAAAGCCCGAGTAGATGGTTGCGGCCACGCCCAGAACGGCCAGGAGCCGATTAAAGGCGTTGCCCGCCACCAGACGCCGCAAACCTTCGCCCTTAAAAAGCACGCCCGCCAGCACGAGCGAGTAAAAGAGCGTCAGGCAACACTGCAACACCAGCAGGCAAATGCCGATAAACATCCAGCTGCCCCAGTTAAAGCTCATGTCCATGAGGGCACTGAAGGCGGCCATCGGAAGGTTGAGCATACGGGTGAGGTGGCTCACCACCAACAAAGTCCCCGCAATGCCCGCGAACGTGCACACGTACACGAGGGCCTTTTCACGCACCCAGTTGTTGAGGAACATTCCCATGCCCGACAGGCCCACAAACCACAGGAAAAAGGCAATCGTCCAGCCCCAGTGCGCCATCTGCGCCTGAGCGGTAAAGTCATTGAGGTCAATCATTTCTGCACCACCACAAAGTAGTTGGGTTCCGTGCCGCGGCTCTCCAAAAGCCGCTGCGCTCTGCTCGTGGCCACCTTGCGCGAGATGGCGCTTGCCGGGTCGTTGACGTCGCCGAAAAGGCGCGCCCCCGCCGGGCAGGCACTGACGCAGGCGGGCTGCTCGCCCTTGTGAATGAGCTCGAGGCACCCCTCGCCCATGCACTTGCTCGGCAGGCCCGTCTTGGGATGGCTCCAGCGCGCGTCGTACGGGCACGAGGCGATGCAGTAGCTGCAGCCGACGCACTTATCGGGGTCGTTGCGCACGAGCCCGTCCTCGTCGTAGTAGTTCGCGCCGAACGGGCACGTCGTCACGCACGGGGCGTCCGAGCAGTGCTGGCACTGCACGAGAAGCGCCACCGGACGCTTTTTCTCGACCTTGACCTGACGGATGTTGCAGTAGATGGTTTTCCAGCCCGGATTGAAGTCGTTCATCAGATCCGGGTAATTGGTCTGAGCGCAGGCGCTCGAGCAGGCGCCGCACTGAATGCATTGCGTGGCATCGAAAAGATGAGCCAGCTGTCGTTTGGTTGTCGTCATATGTCTCACCTTCTTTTAAGCCTTAATGGGCGTGATGCGCACGGCCGCGTTGTTCGCGAGGCCCCCAGTAAGGGGCTCGGCGTACCCCTTGGCATACCAGTGCGAATTGATCCCTTCCTTGACGAAGGCAAAGCGCGGGTCATTCACCAAAGTCTTGGTGCGCACGCCGCCCGAAAAGCCGAAGGCAAAGACGCTGCCCGCAATCACTTTCTTGGTGACCGTGACGGTGACCTTGGCCTTGTAGGCCACGTCCACCCCCTCGACCCACACTTCGGAGCGGTTTTCCACCCCCAGGCGCCGCGCGTCCGTGGGATTCATCCACAAAGTGCGGTCACCCGTAAAGCGCGTGGGAGCGGCAAAAAGGTTCAGGCCCGAGCACGACGTGCAGTTTTTGCCCGAGACGAGCACAAACTCGTTGCTCTGCGGCTTGGGCGCCGTCCAGGCGGGCACCGTCTGGTAGGTGCACTGCGCGGGAACTTTGTCATAACCCGGTTTGCTGAAGGTCTTAAAGCCGTAGAGCTCGACCTTGCCCGTGGGGGTGGCAAAGGGCTTTTTGTACGGGTACTCGTCGTAAACCTTCTTTTTGACCGTGGTCCAGCCGCGCTCGGCAAAGTCGCGGCGGATTTTCTCGCCCGCGCCGGGCTTTTTGGCTTCTTGGGCCTTGATGAAGGCCTCGATCCCGCGATCGTCGAAGGCATCCCACCACTTGGCAAACTCCTCGGCCGTCTTGCACTCGGTGTAGCCGGCGCGCTCCTTGGCGCGGTCGGGGTACGCGCGGCGCAGGATTTCCAAGAGGATCCAGACGTCGTGACGGGCTTCACACCCCTGCGGGGGCGTCAGGACCGCTTCCGACAAATGCGCCGAACCGTCCAAGGCCCACTTGACGCCCGCCGTCTCGCGGCGCTCCGGATAGTAGGTCGCGGGCAGCACGTAGTCGGCCCAGTCGCACACTTCGTGCGGCAGCACGTCCTGCACGACAAAAAGGTCCAGGCTCTCGAGGGCCTTTTGCAGACGCGCGCTGTTGGATTCACGATGAAAGAGGGTCGAGCCCACGCAAAAGACCGCGCGGATCGGGTAGGGTTTTCCGGAGAGGACCGCTTCAAGGGCCACCCAGAAGTTGCCGCTCGTCTCGGGCGTGACGATCTTATCGATCCGCTTTTCCTTAGCCATGGTCCATTTCTGCCCATCGGGGCCCTTGCCGTCGGAAACGCCCGGGCGCTTAAAGCCCGCCCCGGCCGTCACGACCAGACCGCCCTTGCGGTCGATGTTACCCACGAAGGCGTTGAGGATGTTGAAGAGGCGATAGTTGTTGACGTCGTTCCCGTTTTTGCTCGTGTACCAGCCGTCGTCGATGACGCCCTTAAAGTTGGCAAAGTCGCGGGCGATGCGCACGATTTCGTCGGCGGCAATGCCCGTCATCTTAGAGGCTTGGCCGGGCGTGAAGGCAGAGGCTTCTTTGGCGAGCAGCGCATAGGCCGTCGTCACCGGCACGCTCGTGCCGTCGGTCAGGGTCACGTCGCCGTCGTACGTCAGGTTCGGCACCGTCTCGGCCGATTCGACAAAGCCTATGGCCGCACCCTTTTCGTCCGTCTTGACGCCTTGCCAGACGATCGTGTTGCGCTTGGTATCGTGCACGCCGTAAAGGGCCTTGCTGCCCTGCGCCTCAACGTCGGCTTGCGTCAGGGGCTCTCCGTCGGCTTTGATGAGGTACGCGGCGTTGGTGTGGTGCGCGAGAAACTCAAAGTCGGCGAGCTTTTCGGTCATGAGCACGTTTAAAAGCGCCAGGGCAAAGGCCCCGTCCTGCCCCGGGCGGATCGGCACCCAGTGGGCGTCTCCGTAGGCGATGTCGGGCATGCGCGGGTCGACTGCGATCACCTTGGCGCCGCGCTCGCGGGCCAGGTTGAGGGTGTGCAGGGCGCCCATCGAGCTGCCCATCGAGCGGCCGATCAAAATGAGGTAGCGCAGGTTGGCGTAGTCGGGCTCCATCTTGCCCGCCCCTTTAAAGCTCTTGCCGAAGACCCAGTCACGAGCGCTGATGCCCGCGCTGTTGCACGTGGCGCTGTGGCTGATGTTGTTCGGCGAGCCCAGGGGAGCCGTGAGCCACTTGGAAAAACCGCTAAAGGAATGGCTCGTGGCGCAGACACTCGCTTCACCGTACTTGTCGACCACCGCCTTCATTCGCGCGGCGATGTCCGTGAGGGCCTCGTCCCAGGAGACTTCCTCAAATTTGCCCTCGCCGCGTTTGCCCACGCGCTTGAGCGGCTTTTTCAGGCGCAGCGGATGGTTCCAGATCCACATCGTCGAGGCCGCACGGCCGCAGTAGCCGCGCTGGGGATGGTCGGGATTGGGAAAGATGCGAACCGTCTTTTCGCTCACCGGCTCGCCGTCCTTTTTCATGGCGATGAGGCCGCAGTACGCGCCGCACATGCAGCAGGCCAGCGGATGTCGACTCCAGCCTTTGGCTTCAAGCTCCTTGAGCTGCGCCTCAACCGGGAATAAGGCACCGGCCAGGCCCGCGACGGGACCTGCGATCGTGCCGGAGGTGACGGCTGTGGCGCCGCCCGCCTTCAGAAGCGAGCGCCGCGAGAGCCTCAAGCTGTCTTGAGGGTTAACCATATGTCTCTCCTGGGGTTATGAGTGAGTAGTTATAAGTATTGAATCCAACTGCTTTTGGACTAGTTTGATTATTTCGCAGGTGGTATCGGTTTGACGTCCGAACCCGACAAATATCGCCCCCGATATTTGTTGGGGGCAAACGGGCACGGCTTTTGCTTGTGCGGGACGCCGCCGGTGAGTAAACCCCCTTCCCTCTTTTGTCCCCGCGCGGCGAGGCTTTCCGATCGATGGCACAAATGGGTGAATGAGGGGATGTGCAAATGGGGGAAAGTGTGTATCAGGAATGTCTCATTCCCGCAAACCTTGAGGGGTCGGCATCGGTGCGGCCTGCTTGAGGGGGTGCTCGCAGGGTAAGCGGCTCGGGCAGGCGATCGGAGGGCGCAGGGGTGCGCGGGGCCAAAGGCGGAGAACGGCCGGCTGCGCAGGGTACGATTGGAACGGTACCGAGCGTTTTTGCCGATACCGTGCCGTGGGGCGCTGTGGGATAGTTTTCCACGCGAGAAACGGATGCAGGAACATCGCAATTCTCCCTCAAAATTGACGCAGTCCGGTGCTGCCAACACTGGGCTCTCGTCGTATATAAACCTTCCGCCAGCCCTTTCGAGCTTGCTTCAGGGGCCGGATTTCGGCTTGCACCGAGAAACTTTTTGCCCTCACCTAAAGCAGGTTCGGCGCCAAGCTTTCTTCCGGCCGACGCAATCGCCCAGTTTCCTGATTCTTCGTGGTTCGGCCATTGTATGGTTGGGCTTTGTTGATGCAAATTGGCAAGGCCCCGGGCTTCCCTTTTCTCTTCGTCATCGGATTGATCTTCCGGGTTCCCGGGCCGTCGGCAGATCCCTCCTCCCGCCCACCTCTCCGCGCCTTCTGCCCTTCCGAGCGCCGGCTTGCAGTCTTTTCTTTCGAAACGGACCTGACGAGTCCACCGGGTCGATTTGCGTCCTTGGGACCTGAAACTGTGCCTTCCGTGCGCTCTTGCCTACGAACGTCAACCCGTTGAGTCATTGGGCTTTTCCATATAGGCACAAATGTGGAGATGTTGAGTACGACCGAATCTTTTCCACATACAACTCAAGCTCATGACACTCTGCCGTCCGCGCTGTGATCAGCGATGACGAGCGTGGTTAAAATGTGGAAAACCACAAACAATTAATTTGGCAAATGAGGGAGTCATGCAGGCCATCAGCGTACTCAACCAAAAGGGCGGCGTCGGCAAGACGACGCTGTCCGTCAACCTTGCCTCGGCGCTAGCCGCGCTCGGGCATTCCGTGCTGCTCGTCGACGCCGACCCGCAGGGCTCGAGCATGGACTGGGCGGGGGCCCGCGAAGGGCTTGAGCCGCTTTTCAGCGTGGTGAGCTGCCCCAAGCCCACCCTGCACAAGACAGTGGCCGACATCGGCGCGGGCAAGGACTTCGTGATCATCGACGGGGCCCCGCGCGTCACCGATCTGGCCCGCTCGTGCATCATGGCCAGCAGCCTCGTGCTCATTCCGATTCAGCCCAGCCCCTACGACATCTGGGCCAGCCAGGAGATCGTCAAGCTCATTGAGGAGGCTTCGGTCTTCAAGCACGAGCTCAAGGCGGCCTTCGTTATCAACCGGCGCATTCCCAAAACGGCCATCGGGCGCGACGTCGAAGGGGCTCTCTCGGAATTCAACCTGCCGGTTTTAAAGACCAGCATCGGCCAGCGCGTGATCTTTGCCGAGTCGGCCGGCCAGGGCTTAAGTGTCCTTGAGCAGGACGATAAGAGTGCCGCGAGCAAGGAAATTCGAAAACTCGCCAAAGACGTGCTCAAACTTCTGGAGGAAACCAAATGATCCGCAAGACCGTCGCCTTCAAGCCCCTGACCCGCAAACCCTCGGCCGACGAGGCGGTCAACGCCTGGGTCGAACAGGGGGCCGAAACCGCCGCGCCGCAATCGGCCGCTGCCGCCGCTCCCGCGCCCGCACCCAAGCAAGCCACCAAGCGCCTGTCGATTGACCTGCCCGCAAGCGTGCACCGCGAGCTCATGCTCTACTGCCTCTGCCACGACACCAAGGCGGCGGTGGTCGTCAGAAGCCTTTTGGAAAAGCTCCTTAAAAAGGCAAGGTAACGAAATCAGCGGTGCGGGTCTGAGGTTTAGTAACTGTTAAACCTGAGTTCCCTGGTTGATTCTTAGGCTACGAGCGCGGCCCCCGTAGCCGTCAGGCTCTTGGGAACGGAAATTTTAAGAGCCTTCGTGCATACCTGTGGGTAGAAGGCGGGGGTTCTTGATAAGATTGATTTGGTTCATGGATAGCATTGTTTGCGCCCCTGCTTTTTTGATTTAAGCGAAGCGTAAGTGATATTCGTGGACTTTGTCGTTTCTGGAGCTCGAAAACTCCAAAATCAAACGCCGTCAACATGACGGACCAGTTGGTTTTCCGATGACGTAACTGGTGGGTTTTCTATTGGGCGCAAAAGAACCGTTTAAAATACGTCCTGTACAACCACCTCCAGGCGGAGCGATCAACTCCAAAATTGCGTATCGTCAAAAGATTGCAACTCTCATGCCCGCCTCAACCCATGTCGCCCTTTTTCATTTTCCCCACGTCCCAACGATTGCCTCTTCCTCGTCCCCGCAGGCAGGGCTTCACAATCATTGAAATCGTTCTGGGACTCGTTCTGCTTGGCATACTCGCAGCCGTTGCCATTCCAAAATATTTCGACCTTCGGGAGGCGGCAGAGGTCAACGTATGCGAACACAACCGAGCGGTCATTGCCAGCACCATCGAAAAACAGGAAACGCTTGCCCGATACGCCAAGGATGACACCATCTTCGACTACAAATCGCAGTCGGGGGCCGCAGAATCCGCGCAGAACATCCTCAACGACATGTACCCGGCAGGTCAAAAGGAAACCACCTGTCCAAGCGGCGGCCACGTTTCCATTAAAACGACTCCCGCTGGAAACAACAACGGCTTCTTCTTCACCGTTGTCTGCTCCATTCATGCCCCCGGCTCGATGATCATCACGCCCACGGACGCCTCCTCCTTTGTAGACTGGTTTAAGTCAGCTTTCCAGAACCAGATGACTTTGGGGAAGTACGAAAGCCTGTCCGATCTCTTTGTCGGTTCTCCAAGCGCTGAGTTGGATTCGGGAGCAGCAGCCAACCTCACGGTCAGCCTTTCGAACATCGTAGCCGGTGCCATGGCCAATGACGGTCTTGACGTCAACAAAGTCATTTGGCGCATCAGCCGAGAAAATTGGAGCGGATGCCGAAACGGCCGGAGCTGTCGCGGAACAATCGACATTCTCGTCGCGGACAAGGCCGATGCCAAAGCATCCAATAAGGACCAGCTCATTGACGCCACCAAGTTTACGCTGACCGTTTTCTACGATGCCGAAGGCAAAGCCACCTTTCAAACCAGTGAAAGCCGAACAAAAGCTCTGCTTAACCTGAAGAATGAAAACAATCCGGGCAAGAGCAAGTATTGGGTTTTGAAGGGAGTTTGACGAGAAACCGCCTCGAACACAATCAAATAAGAGATTCACAACTTACCGAACTATACGGCCTGCTCCCTATGCCTTGCTCCTTGTGTCCTGCTGCCTGCGATCCGTCGCCTGCAGGGCATCGCAAACCCCCAGGGGGCTCTTTTGTCACACTCCCGTCGTGCTGCTCGGGCTCTCCGGGTCGATCCCCGTCACCCGGAAGGCATCGACGTCAAAGAGACCCAAGTCCGTCACACGCAGGTGGGGAATGACCGCCAGGGGCAGGAAACTTAAGGTCATCACCGGGTGCACTCCTGCGGGCACGGCAAAGTGCGTGTGGGCCGTTTCGATAAAGTGCGTCTTGGCCCGACCCGTTGCCGCGGCATCCGTGCTTGCCATGAGACCTGCTACGTCAAGCGCCAGGGACGCGACGACCTTGCCCTCGCGCACCAGCACGAGTCCGCCCTGCATGCGCTCGATGGCGCGCACGGCCTCGAGCATGTCCGCATCACTGTCGCCCGCCACCACGATGTTGTGCGAGTCGTGAGCCACGGTGCTTGCGATCGCACCGTTGAGTTTTTCTCCTGTCCGCACAAACCCACGCAGGAGTCCGAGGCCCATGCGGCCCGTGCGGCGGTGCCGCTCGATGACCGCGAGTTTGACGAGGCCGGGATTGTCGGCGCAGTACACCGTGCCGTCGGCGCGGGTGCGCACGGATTCGATGAGGTGGCGCGTGTTGAGGTTACCTTCAACGATGCCGATCACGCGCGCCTTGCCCGAAGCGGTGGCAACCGTCAAATTTTCCGGTTTGAGGCTTTGAATGCGCACGCAGCCCTTGACCGCCTCGGGCAACATCACCTCGGGTTCGGGCGTGACCATCCGGCCGTCCTGCGCCAGGAGCCTTCCCTTGGCAAAGCACTGAGACACGGTCATGGTGGTGAGGTCCCGGATGACCGCGATGTCGGCGTCGTACCCCGGCGCCAATACCCCCTTGCCCGTGAGGCCGTAGCGCTGCGCCGTGTTGACCGTGGCCATGCGGATCGCTTCGATCGCGGGAATCCCGCACTCGACGGCGCGGCGCACGACGTGGTTCATGTGGCCTCGGCGGCAGACGTCGTCGGGCGAGGAGTCGTCCGTACAGAGGGACAGGAACCGCCAGTTGGCGGGCGTGGCGGCCTGTGCGAGAGCTTGAACGTTACGTGCTGCCGAGCCTTCGCGCATGAGCACCCCGATGCCGCGCTGCAGACGGTCGGTGAGTTCAACAACGCTGCTCGCTTCGTGGTCGGTCGAGACGCCGCAGGCGGCGTAGGCCGACAGGCGCTCTCCGGCCACAAGCGGGGCGTGCCCGTCAATGCGTTTGCCCGCATTGAGAGCCATCGCGGCTTTGGCGAGCAAATCCGGGTCTTTGGCAAGAAGCCCGGGCACATTCATGAGTTCGGCCAGGCCCAGCACACGCTCGTGATCGATGAGCTCAACGAGGTCCGCGGCTTTGAGCTCGACCCCCGCCGTTTCAAAGGGCGTGGAGGGCACGCAGCTCGAGAGCATAAAGCGGATGTCGATTTCGGCCTTTTTGGCCTGATCGAGCATGAAGCCAATGCCCGTGATGCCCAACACGTTGGCGATTTCGTGCGGGTCGGCGACCACACAGGTCGTGCCGAAAGGCGCCACCAGGCGCGCAAAGTGCACCGGCGTGACCATCGAGCTTTCGATGTGCACGTGCGCGTCCATCAGGCCCGGCACCGCCAGGCCTCCGTTCAGGTCCATCGTCTTGACGGCCGTGGCCTTGCACCCGACCCCAGCCTCCACGATGAGGCCCTGGTCGATAAAGATTTCCGCGTCCTCCAGGATGCGGCCGTTCATGACGTCCAGCAGGCGCAGGTTGGTGAGCCTTAATTCACAGGGCGTGCGGCCCAGGGCACAGTCGATGCGGCGCTCAAGGTCTTCGGGGCGGATGCGCGGATGGGACATGAAACGTTTCCTTTGCGGTTGGCGCCGCCAAGGCGGCGGTGCGTCTGAGGGCTGGCGGCACGCTTGAGGCTCGTGAAAGTCGGCCTTCAGGCGCGCCCATCCTTTCATTTTAATGGGTATCCCTACCCCACTTTCAAAATGTCCTCCCAGCGGGTGGTGCAGCACGGCGACAGAAGATCTCGCTTCATCCTCCAATCGTCCGTCAGGCGCGAGGCGGCCACGCCCACGACCTTTTTGCCGTACCGCCGGGCGATGGCGTCCAAGGCTCCCTGCATGCGCTCCCGGCGCTGCAGAGCCTCAATTTGCTCGCCGTCAAAGAGGGTTTCGCGCACAAGCGCCTCGCCCGCGGGCACAAGGTCCGTGAGAATCACCCCCGCCTTTTTGTAAGCGATGCCGGGGCGGTAGTAACGATCAAGAAGCTCAACGGCCTTTTGCGTGATCGTGACCACGTCGGCGCAGGCGTGCGGGAGTCTTTCGCACTCGAGCACCCCGTAGGGCACGGCGTTGACCTTGAAGGGGTCCGAATGAAAGAGCACGCCCACGCTGCCCGCGGCACACTTTTGCAGTCGCAGGACCCGCACGGCCTCGGCCATGTGACTGGCCACGGCGGCCTTCAGGGACGCAATGTCCTCGCAGGTTTTGGCAAAGCTTAAGGTGCGCACGATCTGCTGCTTGGGCGGGGCCTTTTCCTCCAGGGGAAGGCAGCAGATGCCCATGAGCTCGCGTTGCGTGCGCTCGAGCGTCACCCCGAAACGCCGCCGCACGAGCTGCGCGTCCATGCGCACAAAGTCCAGCACGGTTTTAACGCCCATGGCCTCGAGCCGCTCGCGGATGCGGCCGCCGATTCCCCAGACTTCCTTGACCGGGGTGATCGCCAGGGCCTTTTGCCGGCGCTCATCCGTGAGCTCAAACCAGTTGACGACCCCCTCGAACACCGGGTAGGTCTTGGCGTAGTGGTCGCACAGCTTGGCCAGGGTCTTGGTGGGAGCGATGCCCGCGCAGGTGGGAATGCCCACCCACTGCAGTACCCGCGCGCGAATGCCCCTCACGTGGTTGGTGAGGCTCACGGGATCACCCTCGTGCAACCCGGTCAGATCCGCAAACACCTCGTCGATCGAATAGGACTCCAGTCGCGGCACCATGGCGGCGATCGTGCGCTGCATGCGCCCCGAAACCGAGTTGTAAAGCTCGTAGTTGGACGACAGAACCGCCACGCCGTTCTCCCGCACGAGGTCTCGCACCTTAAAAAGCGGCGTGCCGCGCTTTAACCCCAGCGCCTTAGCTTCTCGGGTGAGGGCCACCACGCAGCCGTCGTTGTTGGACAGCACCACCACGGGGCGGTTTCTGAGTTTGGGCCGGAAGAGCCGCTCACAGCTGCAGTAAAAGGAGTTGCCGTCGATGTGCAGAAAAACCGGCTGCATACGTTTTCCTCTCGAGATGCTTGTTGAAGGAATTGTATGCGGACTTTGGAAATGAATGTTGTGTGGAAATGCGTTAAAGCGGCTGCGGGAGGGTCTCGGAAAATGGGCTACTCTTCCTGCGGCATTGCCCGCTCAAGAAGCGAGGACAGGCGGCGGGAAAAAATCCGCCCGCCGCCCATACGGGAAAACAGATCGGATCGGGAAGCCGGGCGCTCCAAACGATACCCCCTACTCTATTTCCTGAATGGTCCCAATGATTTCAAGGACCTCGCCAATGATGAAATCCGGCACCGTTTCCACGTAACGGGCTTCTCGTTGAGTCAGATCAAGGCTTCGGATCTGATCGCAGCGAACAACTCCGGTCGTTTGCACTGCGGTTCCGATCAGATTGACGGAAAAACCGTTATTGCGTGCAAATACCCCTGCGTTTGTGATCGGAGCCACCAACGGAACAACTGTCAAATCGTTGTATTCGCGATTTGTCAGCACAAGAACCGGGCGAAATCCTTGTGGCTCCCGCCCAATGCTCGGATCCGGGGCAACCTTGACGATGTCGCCTTTGCCCAAGCTCTTCTTTCTCATGCTTCGCGCCTCAGCGCAGGTGATCGATCCCATTGCCGATCCTGAGCCGCCTCTTCTTCCGTCCGAAATGCCACGGCTTCTTTGTACATCGCCAGCCGTTGCGATAGAGGCAGTCTCTTTCACTTCGGCCGCACTTCAATGACGCCAACTTTAAGACGAAGCTCCATTTCGTCTCCGATCGAGCACTTCAAGCTGTCCAAAAAGGCAGGCGGAATGGCAACAACTGTCGAACCGCCAAGCTTTCGCAAGGTTACGGTGTTGGACATTTTTGAACCCTCTATGGTATACATTTGTTAAACATAAGTTTTAACATTCTCATCGTGCTTTTGGATGCCGCGACGATAAAAGCGCTTTTCAGGAGGCGTTCAAATCCAAATTGGCCCCGGGCCAACCGTCGACACGCGGTTGGGGTACCCCGACCTCGACACAGCCCTGCCGCAGTGGGGTGAGAACTGATTGACAACGGCTGCCGATGCCCTGCTCCCGGTCCTCTTCAGTCATCTGCCCGACTTTTATTCTCAGGATCTTCCGCATACAATACGTCCATCCGAATCCTCATTCGTTTTGGAATTCAAAATGCCGGAAGAAAAGAAAACCGCCAAACCCTCCTCCACGACCCGCAACCCCCGTGCCAAGGCCGCCGCGACCGAACCCAAGAACCCCCGTACCGGCAAAACCGCCAAGGCCGAAGCGGCCGACACCCCCAAGCGCGGCGTCGGGCGTCCCCGCAAGGGCGATGTGCCCCTGGCCGTCAACCTGCAGGTGCGTGTGAGCCAGGAAGTGGCCGACGCCTGCAAGAACCTGGGCGGCCCGGACTTCCTGCGCCCGGTGATTGAAGCGGCCGTGGCCGAAGGCACGGCGTTGTGTCAGGAAGATGAAATCCGCGACATCGCCCGCAAAGCGGGCCGCCGTCATGTGCCCGCCATCTACCGCCCCTCGGCCAACGACACGAGCATCACCTTTGTGGACATGGGCGCGCAGTGCGGCTTTCCCTCCCCCGCGTTTGACTACGCCACGCAGGAGTTGAGCCTCAACGACTATTTCTTCCGTCACCCCGACGCCACCTACATCGTGCAGGCCGCGGGCGACTCCATGATCGACGCGGGCATTCAGGAAGGCGACATTCTGATGATCGACCGCTCGATCGAACCCAAGACGGGCGACATCGTGCTGGCGGTCTTGAACGGGGAATTCACCGTCAAGCGCCTCAAGGTGGTGGGCGGCAAGCCTGAGCTGCATCCGGAAAACGCCGCGGCCGATTACCCGGTCATCCGCCCCAATGAGTTCGACGCCTTCCAGATCGAGGGCGTGCTGGTGGGCTCGGGGCGTAAGTACCGCAGGTAAGCCTCGCCGATCGTTTGATCACCCAAAGCGGACAGGCACGGTCCGGGCGGCCGGCTTGTCCGTTTCCGTCACCGGCGCTCTGGAATTTCACCCGGCCACGGCCGCGCATTCCAGACGGCCCCTTCAGACCGTGAGCGGCCGCGCCCTCTCCCCTTTCAGGCCCTTGCCTGTGCGATCAGCGCGGCATGTTCGGGTCCCAATCGCCGATCCCTTCCGCAAGCACCTGCTCGACAATCTCGGGCGAATACCCCGCAAAGTTACCCCGACGGGAGTCGTCCAAAGCCTTACCCGTGGCAATGGCTCGGGCTGTCTCCTGCAGCCCAAGAGTGCTCACGAGTTTGTTAAGCCGACCCCGGAAATGCTCCAGAAAGGACTGGCGCAGCTGTGCCGATTGCGTCACCGCCACCCCGCGCTCGCCCAGTTCCTTTTTGATGCCTTCGGAGAAAAACGGCGCCTCGTGGCGAGCAATGGCCTCGTCGAGGTGTTGGGCCAGGATAGCCCGGGCCACCCGGCAGGCAAACGCCGCCGCATAGGCGGGCACCGTTTCCCGCACCAGGGCCAGCACCTCCTCGTGCACGGCCGAAAGAGACGGGCGCGTGGCCAAGCGCTCCAACAAGTCCCAGCCGAGCGCGACCTCAAAGGCCACGCTCTCGGGCGCATCAGACGCAGACGGAAATCCGGGCGGGTAAAGACGGGGCATGCGACAGCAAATCAAAGGGGCATCAATGGCCGGGGCCCATCGTCAGGCCCGGCCGCACGGGCGCTGCGCGCTCGCATCGCCGCCGACAAAGCCCCGTGCGGAGCCGCGGTTCACTCACCGGCGACGTGCGTCGGCCGAAACGCTGTCGGTGCGGGCCACGGTCTTGCGGCCGGGGAAAGTCAACGGATAAGCGCGCGCAAGGATCTTTGCGCTCACACGAGGCGTTGCAAAGATCCGATTTTCCCGACGCGAGTCTGATCATAGTTGGCCCGCCCGGTTGACGTCGGCGCGAGCCTGATCTCCAATGCCAGGCGCAACCCGAAGGCTGCGCTCCGCTGCTCTGGGATTGACACGGCCGGCGGGCCGGGTAAACCGGCCCTGCCGCGATCAGAACGTATAGCGCACGTCCAGGGACCCGGCCACGCCGTCGCACGGCCCCGAATACCCCTTGAGGTACGCTTTGCCGTTCCAGGCCTTGTTCGAGCAGGACGCCCCGATTTCGCCCACGGCCGATTCGCCCTCGATGTCGCTTTCCACAAAGGGAATGCTCGCGGCGGTGCCCTCGCCCGTCACCGAACGCACGGACCTCGAGGCGCTGCTCGTGAGGATGCTTTCGTAGCGGGCCGCGGCAAACCGGTTGTTGCTGCGCCGGTCGTACTGCGAGATCGTGTCGTTGAGCAGATCGTCGAAGGCAATGATTGCCGTCAGGCGCGAGAGCGACTGCTGAGAGAAGACTTCACCAAAGGGTGAGGTGTTCGAGGCATTGATCGTGCCGATCTCATCAATCACGATCGAATCCATGACACCGTTGGAGCCGGCCATTCGCTGATCGCCCAGCGTGTCGGCCTACCCGAAACTGACCTCGGACGCCGTCAGAGTCTGCGAAAGAGCCTGGGACTGGTGCACCTGAGCCGAGAAATTCCCTGAGGTGATGGCCTGCAGATCCTGCTCAATCAGCTCTTTGCCCTCGGCGTCGGTAAACCCGTTGTGATTTTGAACGAGGACCGTGCCCGGCTCCAGGCTCATGCCGTTGACGGTCAGCTTAAGCGATTGTCCGGCCGAAAGCTTGACGAACACCCGGTTGTTGTCCGGAACGGCGCTCGGCGTCTGCCCGTCCTGCGCCGTGTTGAGCCCGAAGGTGGTGCTGTAGCCGAAGATCTGGAACTTTTCCGAGCTGTTGATGACCTCGAGCACGCCGTTGGCCGAGTCGAGCACCACCGTGTGGCCGCTGTCACTGTCCGTGTTGCCCGAGTAGGTAAAGGCCGGCGTACTCTGGCTGACGTATTTGTAGGAACGCCGGAACCGTTCTGAAATTCCTGCTCATTTCTAGCTTGAAATCGAGAACGTCCGCCGCGCGTGTGCCGATGCTCCCCCAGTGGGGTCTTCTTTGAGAAAAACGGCTCGGTAGCCGCTTTATTCCACGCCCGTCCCTTGATGTGCCGGGCACGCCCGAGCGGGGCAACACGACGACGGTCTTACGTTTCGGCATTGACGGCGCCCGTACCGCCGACGGGTTTGAAACACGCCTGGCCGGTCGTCTGGTTGGGATCGCTCGCTTCGGGGCTGAAGCCGTCTGCCACGCGCACGTCCCGGCCCCGCGGGGCGGGCACCGGAAGTAACTTCGCTTACTATCATACTATCGGCAAAATTGATAGTATGATAGATAAACGGCGTAAATCGGATTAAAAATGATAGTAACCCAAAATCTCGGACGGCGTGTGTATATAACCCGCCGTCCCACTCATCTCAGAGG
>ERZ1026848.272-NODE-272-length-29365-cov-31.350904_pt1 | contig 29365 bp, 33 predicted proteins | sample MGYA00380154_ERZ1026848 | MGnify/ENA primary metagenome ERZ1026848 (study PRJEB33269, sample SAMEA4719790) | human gut metagenome | biome: human-associated habitat; feature: organic feature; material: feces | place: Cameroon | collected 2013-10 ...
CAACACCGGCGGGCTAGCCCGCCGGTGTTGCACTTCTATCTTGAGTCTTCACAAAGCAGGAATTCATAGAACACACGGGGTTCACCCCGACAGACGCCAACTTCGCGCTCATCCACGACGAAGAGTATATGGAGGCGGGCCCGAACGTGGACAAAAACCAATTCTGCAAGGAATGGCTGAAGAACGGCGGCCCCCAGAGGGCCTACGACTGGGCGCGCCAGGTGGGCACGAACGCGGTCGCCGACATGCTCACGGCCAAGGCCGAAAGGGACGACCTCTCCGAAAGGATGAAGAGCCTCGTCGCAAAGGACACCGAGCTGGTGAACGAGAACCACAAGCTGGTGGACAGGAACAACGAGCTCCGCAAGGTCCTGCTGATCGCCAAGCTGGCGCTCGGAAACACCAACGCCCTCGACGACGACACCATCCAGATGATACGGGACACGATCAACAACGCACTCCGGAACAACTAAAAATCACAGATATGGAAAAGAACGCAAGATTATTCGAGCACGAGGACGGCAGGATCGCGGTCCTCAGCCAGAAGGCCAACGGTGACTGGACCCTCCGCACGGAGGGCGATGGCGACCTCATCAGGAACGAGGTGGAGCCGCTCCTTGAGGAGATACACAAGGGCCACTTCACGGAGGTGATATCCAGCAGCCCGCTGGAGGACGAGATGGAGTCCCTCACCGACGACTACGCCAAGATCAAGAAGATGATCTGGAGGCTGGAGGGAACGACCAAGGCCATCAAGGCAAAGACCGGCAACAGCCAGGAGGAGGTCACCTCCGCCCTGTACGCACAGCTCAACACCGTCCTCGGGCGGATGAAGATAATCATCAAGGCCCTATGGTAAGGATCATCAAGGACGCGGCGGCCGCCCTCGCGGCGGCCGTCGCCCTGCTTCTCCTGATAGGAGAGCAGCCTGACGGTAACCTCGCCTCGCTCGCGGCCGCAAAGATAGCCGGGGCCGCGCTGCTCTACGCCGCCGCAAAGGTGATGGAGCGCAACCACCCCGAATGGAAGGAGGACGACGTATGAGCCGCTTCTACCCATACAGAGAGCCGGAGCCGTCCGAATACGACAGCGAGGACGAGTACCAGCAGGCCCACGACCTCTGGGAGCAGGAGGTCGACGACTATATAGACACATACATTGAAATGAACCAAATCAACAGACACTCATGACAAAGAAAAGAAACTCTTACCGGAACGCGATCGACCTGCTGGGCGTGGGCGAAAGCGTCACATTCGCCAGGGCCGCCAAGGCCTCCGTGCTGCGGGCCACCGCCTGCTCCGTAGGCAGGGACACCGGAAAGGCGTTCACGGTCAACGCCCCCGCGGGGAAAAGCATAACAGTCACACGCATAAAATAAGACGACATGGACGCTGACACACGCATTATAGACCTGACGTTCGGCCAGCTCGCCGAATGGCTCAGGGAGGCCGGATTCAAGCCCGTGGAGGCCAAGCCGGAGCAGAAGGAGACACCCGTCCAGAAGGGCCCTGAGAGGTGGATCGTCAAGGGATGGGACGGCCTCGCCGAACTCCTCGGGTGCTCCAAGACACAGGCCTGGAGGATCGCCAAGACAGGCCTTCTCAGGAAGGCGACCTACAGATACGGCCAGACCATCCTCTTCGACGCCGAAAAGGTGCTGGAGGCGATGAGGGCCGGCCGCTGAGACGGCGGCGAAGCGGGGGATCCGGAATATTCACATTTTCTTTAAAGCACACGACTATTCGGGGGTTCGACTCCCCCGCCCCCGCCTACGACTAATCCAAAACATTATGGATCCTATAAACATCAACATCAACGTCAAGGTCGGACTGACCGAGGACACAGGAAGGACGCTCAAGGAGCTGATCCTTCGGGAAAGGGCGGACGCGCCAAGCGCCGCCGCTGAGACGGCCGCTGAACGCAAGGAAGCGGCCAAGGCGAACAACACACCAGCCGGAACGGAAACGGCCCGGAATCGCGCGGAAACGGCCGAAAAACGAACGGAAAAGGCCGAAACCGGCACGGACGCGAAAGAAAATGACGCGAAAGAGCCTGAGACGATCACGGACGCGGCCCTCAGGGAGGCCGTGAAGTTGGCCAAGAACCGCACGGACGGGAAGACCGTCCGCGCCCTGTTCAACGAGTTCGGCATCGGCGCGTCAAGCGAGTGCCCCAACGACAAGAGGCCGGAGCTGCTCAGGAGGCTGACCGTTCTGGAGAAGGGAGGGCAGAACAATGCCTGACAGACATGCCATATTAGCCCCGTCCTCATCCGCCAGATGGCTGGCATGCCCAGCCTCCGCGAGGCTGGAGGAAAGGGAGCCGAACAAGGACACCGTCTTCACCAGGGAGGGAACCACGGCCCACGCGTTCGCCGAACGCTGCCTCGACTGGCTGAAGGAGACGAACGCGGAAAGCGTGGGCGAATGCCCCGAAAGGCTCAGGAGCGCCCTCAGGGAGAAATGCGAGAAGGACGGCTACGACTGGCAGGAGATGGCCTCGGCGGTCTGGGACAACTACGTCCGCCTGGTCTACGAGGACTTCCTGACGGCCCGCGCGTCCGACCCTGACGCGATACTTCTGGTGGAGCAGATGTACAGCCTCCGGGAATATGTCCCCGAAAGTTTCGGAAGCTCCGACGCGGTCATTATCAGCGGCGACACCCTCTCCGTCTACGACCTCAAGTACGGCAAGGGGGTGAAGGTGTCAGCCGGGGGCAACACCCAGATGAGGCTCTACGCCCTCGGTGCGTACCTCGCCCAGGGCGAACTGTACGACATCACCTCCCTGCGCGCCACGATCATCCAGCCAAGGCTCGGATGGGTGTCCACCGACGCCTTCGCCGCCTGCGCCCTTCTGGAGTGGGCGGAAAAGGAGCTGAGGCCAAAGGCCGCCCTCGCCTACCAGGGCATAGGGCCGACCGTGCCGGGGACACACTGCCGGTTCTGCAAGGTCGCCCACAAGTGCAAGGCGCTGGCCGACCTCGCAACACAGTGCGCGGACGTCAACGCGGAAACGCTGGACAACGACGGGATAGCGGACTACCTGCGCAAGGCCCCGGTGGTCAGGACATGGCTGGACGCGGTGGAGGGCCGCGCGCTGGAGGCCGCCCTGAACGGGGAGAGGTTCCCGGGCTTCAAGCTGGTCGAGGGCCGGAGCGTAAGATCCATCAGCGACAAGGAGCTGGCCATCGCAAGACTGGCGAGCAGGGACTACCTCGAAAGCGTCTACCTCAAGGCGCCGGAACTGCGGACGATCACCGAACTTGAGAGGAACCTGACCAAGAAGGGCTTCAAGGAGCTTCTGGGCGACCTTGTCGTCAAGCCAAAAGGCAAACCGACCCTCGTCCCCGAGGACGACCCGAGGCCGGAGATGAACAACGCCGGCGACGATTTCAACGACATCATCAATACCGAATAGCTATGCTGATCAAAAAACTTATGGGTCTGCTCGGCCTTGACCACTTCCTTAGACTGCAGGAGGACAGGAGCCGTATGTTCCGAAAGGAGCCGCGCCGCTACTGCAAGGCCCGCACGAAAGGGCGGCTCAAGTACGTCCAGACCATCACCACCGGACCTGCCAAGTATGCGGGTCAAAAGACAACCAAGACAATAATCCACACAAACAACTAAACGTTATGGCAAATCCAACAACAGCGGCGGACACCAAGGTCCGCATCGGAGAAGTAAGGTTCAGCTATCTCCACGTCTTCACGCCTGACAGCGTGGACGGAAACGAGCCGAAGTACAGCGTAAGCCTGATCATCCCCAAGAGCAACACCGCCCTCGTGGACAGGATCAAGGCCGCGGTCAAGACCGCCTACCAGCAGGGGCTCCAGAGCAAGTGGGGCGGCAAGGCCGGCAACTGGAGGAACCCCCTCAGGGACGGGGACATCGACCGCCCGGACGACGAGGCCTACAGGGACGCGTGGTTCATCAACGCCAGCAGCAAGACCAAGCCGGGCGTGGTGAAGCCGGGGATGGTGGACGGCAAGCCGGCCGCCGTGGCGGCCTCCGAGGAGGAGGTCTACAGCGGATGCTACGGCTACGCGTCCGTCAACTTCTTCCCTTACGCCAACACCGGAAACAAGGGCGTGGCGGCCGGCCTGAACAACATCCTCAAGACCAAGGACGGCGACTACCTCGGGGGCCGCGCCTCAGCGGAGTCCGACTTCGGAGACCTTGTCGGGGAGCTCAACGACCTGCCTGACGAGTTCGACGACGCGTTCTAGCAAACAGCCCCCGGATCGGTCAAAGGCCGGGCCCGCGGTTCGATCCCGCGGCGGGGGCCGAAACAAAACACAACAGCGATGAGGCACCTGCACATAGACATAGAGACCTACAGCTCCGAGTCCATAGCGGACTGCGGCCTGTACAGATACGCGGACGCGTCCGATTTCAGGGTCCTCCTGATAGCCTACAAGGCCGATGAGGACCCCACGCGGATCATAGAGGTCCAGGACGACCAGCGTCTGCCGGAATGGCTCACAAACGCACTTCTCGACCCAGGGGTCACCAAGCACGCCCACAACGCGGCCTTCGAGCGGGTGTGCCTCTCGGTCATCCTGAGGCGCGCCGGCATACTGCCGGAAGGCGAATGGCTCGACCCCGCGCAATGGGACTGCTCCATGGTGCTATGCGCCAGGGCGGGGCTGCCCCTCTCCCTGAAGGAGGCCGGCGCGGAACTGGAGCTGGAGGACCAGAAGATGAGCGAGGGGCGTGACCTGATCAGGCTCTTCTGCGCCCCGCACGAGCCGCAAAGCGGCCTGTTCACAAGGGGCAAGAGGGCGGAGCCCGCGGACTTCCCGGACGAGTGGGAGACCTTCAAGGCCTACTGCGTAAGGGACGTTGACGTGGAGACCGAGATCTGCAGGAGGCTGGAATGGGTGAAGGTGCCGCCCAGGGAGCGCGACCTTTACGCGGAGGACCAAAGGATCAATGACCGCGGGGTTCTGGTGGACATGAGGCTGGTGCGCAACGCGGCCCGCGCGGACACACTGCGCAAGGCGGACCTGAGCGCCGAGGCCAAGAGGCTGACGGGGCTGGACAACCCAAACAGCGTCACCCAGCTCAGGGAATGGCTGTCGGGACGGCTCGGAACGCCCATAGCGAGGCTCGACAAGAAGACGATCCCCACGCTTATGGAGTCCGCCGCCAAGGGGTCGCCGGAACGCAGGGCGCTTGAGATAAGGATGGAGCTGGGCAAGACCAGCAACAAGAAATACGAGACGATAGAGCGGTGTGTCTGCGCGGACGGGCGCGTCCACGGGCTCTTCCAGTTCCACGGGTCGAGGACGGGCCGATGGGCGGGGCGGCTGGTGCAGATGCAGAACCTGCCCCAGAACCACATCGAGGACCTTGACTTCGCAAGGAAGGCCCTTATGGAGGGCGACACCGACCTCCTCCAGCTCTGCTACGGCAACGTGTCGGACACGATATCGCAGCTCATCAGGACGGCCTTTGTGGCCCCCGAGGGCAAGACCTTCGCGGTCTGCGACTTCAGCGCCATCGAGGCGCGGGTCACCGCGTGGCTGGCAGGAGAGGACTGGGTGCTGGACGTGTTCAGGAAGGGCGGCGACATATACTGCGCCACCGCCAGCCAGATGTTCCACGTGCCGGTGGAGAAGCACGGGCGCAACGCGGATCTGCGCCAGAAGGGAAAGATCGCCGTCCTCGCCCTCGGCTACGGGGGCGGGGTCGCCGCCCTTGAGGCTATGGGCGGAAAGCGCCTGGGGCTCACCGAGGACGAGGAATGCGAGATCGTGGGGCACTGGCGCAAGGCCAACCCGAACATCGTGAGGCTCTGGAAGGCGCTGGAGTCCGCCTTCATACGCTGCGCCGCCTACGACACGGAGGAGCGCGTGGGCGGCCTGAGGATAGCCAGGGTCAAGGACAGCCTGACGGTGTCGCTTCCGAGCGGGCGGCGGCTGGTCTATCCGGGGATGAGGCTTGGAACCCATCAGGGCAAGAGGCGGCTCATCTACAGGGGGACGAACCAGAAGACAGGCCGCTACGGGGACGTGGAGACCTACGGTGGCAAGATCACGGAGAACATCGTCCAGGCGATAGCGAGGGACTGCCTCGGCCACGTGATGCTGGCCGTCCCCGGCATCGTGGCCCACGTTCACGACGAGATCATCACGGAGGTGCCCGCCGGCACCGCGACACAGGAATTAGAACGGATCCGCAAGGCGTTCGCGGACGCGCCCGAATGGGCACACGAACTGCCGCTCTGCGGGACCGGATACATCACACCTTATTATAAAAAAGATTGATTATTATGACAACGACACGCTACATGGTCTCCTCGGACTACTTCAACCGCCACGACGAGTGGTGGTTCGACACTGAGGAGGCCGCGAGAAAAAAAAAGAGCCGAGCTGCTCGCCACGCTGGACACGAGGTGGGAGGTGAGGATGCAGGCCGTCAAATGCGACAGGACATGAAGACGATTACGCACGCGTCGCTGTTCAGCGGCATAGGAGGGGCCGAGATAGCCGCGGCGTGGCTGGGATGGGAGAACCTGTTCCACTGCGACATCAACGAGTTCGGCCGCAAGGTATTGAGATACTGGTTCCCTAAATCAAAAGAATACAATGACATCAGGACGACAAACTTCACGGAGTGGCGAGGACGCGTCGACGTCCTCACCGCAGGGTTCCCCTGCCAGCCCTTCAGCATGGCCGGAAAGCGTAGGGGAGCGGATGATGACCGCTACCTCTGGCCGGAGACTCTTCGTGCCATCAATGAGATCCGGCCCGCTTGGTTCGTGGGCGAGAATGTGTTTGGGATCGCGTCGATGGTACTCCCCGGCAAGGAGGTTGACATGGGTCGCACAGAAGATCTTTTCGAGGAAACTAACCTATACCGAAAGGAGCAGCGGTATGTCCTCGACCGCATCTGTCAGGACATCGAGGACGCGGGATATACCGTCCAGCCGGTTGTTATACCGGCTTGTGCCGTCGGAGCGCCGCACAGGAGGGACAGGGTGTGGTTCGTCGCGAGGCGGACTGCTGCCGACACCGCTGGCGAAGGACGGGAACGGCGGGGTGCGGACAATCAAGGGGGCGAGGGCGAAGCATCCGGGTTTGCTGCAACTCTCGGACAAGGCTGTCAACGGCTTGCTGCCAACTCCTCTTGCGGTGAGCGTGAGGCACTCGAAGAGATGCCGGGAGCTGAAAGCGGCCGGGGACGTTCCGTTCCACAGCAGGGCGAACGGGGAGACAAGGCCGAACGGTCTGGAGGACTGGCTGGAGTTCAACGGGCCGATGCCGACTCCGACGGCGATGGACTCCTCGGAGGCCACGGCGAGGATGAAGTCATCACAGGTGAAAGACGGGTCGATGCATTCGGTGACGCTCGCGAGAGCCGTCCAATCCCAAGATTCCAAGGATGGGAGGGCTTCCCAACTCAACCCCCTGTTTGTCGGGGAGATGATGGGCTACCCTTTGGAGTGGCTGGCCTCTCCATTCCTTTCGGGAGATGGCGAAGGGAGGCCATAAAGGCGCTCGGCAACGCGTGGGTGCCTGAGGTGGCCTACGAGATATTCAGAATGATACAAATGGTTGAGAATGGAGATTATGAGCAGGACTAACATACTGATAAACGAGGCCGGGAACGACAGGGAGGTCGCGGCCCTCATAGAGGACCTCGGACTTGAGATGACAGGAGTGGAACTCGACCCCGACAGCGCGGCGGAACTGACGCTGGGCGGGCTGCTCCACAGGCACATGGACAACATCAACATCAAATAATGGACACATACATCATAACGGTCGGGCGCTCGCGCACCGACAAGATCTGGAAGGCGCGCGCGGCCACCTGGGACGACCTCGCCGCGCGGCTGGCGAACGTCAGGAGGACGCCTGAGAGCGCCTCGGAGTACAACAAGATGACATCGGAGGCCAGGGGCCGCGCCAAGGACGTGGGCGGCTTCGTGGGCGGCCGGTTCGCCGGCACCGCCCGCAAGGCGGACGAGGTGGCGGCGAGGTCGCTCATCACCCTCGACATCGACCACGGCAACGCCAGCACGGTGGGGATAGTGGAGGACATGATGGAGGGCACCGCCTGGTGCCTATACTCCACCCACAGCCACACGGCAAGGACGCCGCGCTACCGTCTCGTCGTCCCGCTGAGCAGGGAGGTCAGCCCCGACGAGTACATCCCGATAGCCCGCAGGCTCGCGGACGACATAGGCATCGCCCTCTTCGACCCCAGCACATACGAGCCGTGCCGCCTGATGTACTGGCCCTCCGCCAGCAGGGACGCGGAATTCGTCTACAGGAGCGGCAAGGGCGCGCCCTACGACGCGGACGAGGCCCTCGCCACCTACCACGACTGGAGGGACGCCTCCGAATGGCCCGCGGGGCCGCAGGACGGGCCGCACAGAAAGAGGGCCAAGCAGATGGAGAACCCCGAGGCGAAGCAAGGGATCATCGGGGCGTTCTGCCGCGAGTACGACATCCCAGCCGCCATCAAGGCGTTCCTTCCGGGTGTCTACAAGCCCACGGCCAGACCGGACCGCTACACCTACGCGGCGGGCTCCACGGCCTCCGGCCTCGTGGTGTACGACAACGGGCGGTTCGCCTTCTCCAACCACGGCACGGACCCCGCCTTCGGGCGCGAGGTGAACGCCTGGGACCTCGTCAGGATCCACCGCTTCGGGGGGATGGACACGGACGCCAACCCGAACACGCCCGTGACCAAGCTCCCGTCATCGGCCGCGATGAGGGAACTGGCCGAAAGCGACCGGCGGACGGCCGAAAGGCGGGCGAGGGAGAAGGGCGAGGAGCTCCTGAAGGAGTTCGGGGACGTGCTGGAGGGATCCGACACCGACTGGACATCCAAGATGCAGATGGACGACCGCGGGCGCAACTTCCTCGCCTCGCCCTACAACTTCGGCCTCATAATGGACAACGACCCGAGGCTCAAGGGGACGGTGCGGCGCGACATCTTCATCAGCCGCGACATAGTGACCCGCGACCTGCCGTGGCGCAAGGCGGACGAGGACGGCTTCTGGAACAACAGCGACGACGGCGGCCTGATAGACTACGTGTCGAGGTGCTACAGGCTCGTCAACAAGACCGCCCTTCTTGACGCCCACGACCTGTCGGTCTCCAGGAACGCCTTCCATCCCGTAAGGGACTACCTTAACGCCCTTGTCTGGGACGGGGAACCGAGGCTGGACACGGCGGTGATAGACTACCTCGGGGCCGCGGACAACGAGCTCACGAGGGCGATGACACGCAAGCACCTGACGGCCGCGGTGGCCAGGGTGATGCGGCCGGGGATAAAGTACGACTACACCCTCGCGCTCACGGGCCCCGAGGGGATAGGCAAGTCCACCCTGATCCGGAAGCTCGGGCGGCGGTGGTTCGACGACAGCCTCGTCACCATCGAGGGCAAGGAGGGAATGGAGAGCCTGCGCGGGAAATGGCTCATAGAGATAGGAGAGCTGACCTCATACAAGAAGAGCACGGTCGAGGCGTACAAGGCCTTCCTCAGCAAGCAGGAGGACGCCTACAGGCCGGCCTACGGCCGCAGGACGGAGGTATTCCCGAGGCAGTGCGTGTTCTTCGCCACCACCAACGAGACGGCCTTCCTGAAAGGCGACACGGGCAACAGGCGGTTCTGGGTCATAGAGTGCGGCGCGGACATCCCGCGGCTGGACGTGTTCACGGAGCTGGAGGAGAACGTGGACCAGATATGGGCCGAGGCGGTGGCGCGATGGAGGGAAGGGGAACCCCTGTACCTTGACAAGGGCCTTCTGGACAAGGCGGCCAAGGCAAGGCAGGAGACGCACAACGAGCTGATGTCTGACGACCGCAAGGGGCTCATCGGGGAATTCCTGGACAGGAGACTCCCGCCGAACTGGGAAAGCCTGACCGCCCCGCAAAGGCAGGAGTTCTTCAGGACGGGCCCGCAGATAGGCGACAACGAGCCTTATATATTAAGGGAGACCATAAGCGCCATCGAGGTGCTGAACGAGTGCATCAGGCAGCCTATGGACGAACGGACGCGTTACCGCACAAGGGAGATAAACCAGATCCTCCGGGATATGGACAACGTCACCTACGCGGGGCTGCGCTACATCAGTGGCTACGGCCGCCAGCGAGTCTATGAGATACGGAGGAACGCCAGATGACGACCAGAACGAAGGGGCTGAACGACGCGATGAACAGAGAAAATCGCAAAATCATTGTTCCAAAGGCGGAACAAAGCACAAAAACGGCTGTTCACCGCATCGTTCAGCCCTATCGTTCTACAACTAAATAACTATATAGTAATTACTTACAATAAAAACGGAACAATGGAACAATAAAAAAGCCTTGGGACTTGGGGAAATGGATTTAAGCAGCTTAAAAAAATACATATAGCATCATAATCCCGCTCCCGTAAATATGTATGCGTATGCGTGCGCGATTGTTCCTTTGCCGCCGGAAAGCGGAAAGCAAGATGAAGATGAAGACAAATTCAGAGAACAGGCCAAAGGCCGAAAGCGAGAAGACCCTCGAACGCAGGCTCGCCACCGAGGTGAGAAGGCTCGGGGGGATGGCGGTCAAGCAGACCGCCCAGTACCACAGGGGGCTCCCGGACAGGATCATCCTGATGCCCCACGGGCTCACATACTTCGCGGAGCTCAAGAGCACGGGCCGCAAGCCCACCAAGCTGCAGGACGACACGATGGCGGAACTCCGCCGCCTGGGCTTCCCGGCCGCGGTCATCGACGGCACCGAGGGCCTCGACGCGTTTCTAAGCCTTCTGAGGCGCGACCAGATGATCTTCGAGGGATGACACGGTTCGAGCCATACGAGTACCAGAGAAGGGCCGTGAGGCACCTTCTCGACCACAGGAGCGCCGCCCTCTGGCTGGACATGGGGCTGGGCAAGAGCGTCATCACACTGACGGCCGTCTCCGAGCTGCTGGGCAGCCTCGAGGCGGCGCGCGTCCTGGTCATCGCCCCGAAGTCCGTGGCGATGAACACATGGAGCGACGAGGCCGCCAAATGGAACCACCTCTCCGAGCTGACGGTGGCCGTGGCCGTGGGATCCGAGAAGACGAGGCGCAAGGCGGTGGAGGGCGGCGCGGACATCACGGTCATCAACAGGGAGAACACGGTGTGGCTGGAGGAGAACTACGGGGGCGCGCGGTGGCCGTTCGACACCGTGGTCATTGACGAGGCGTCCAGCTTCAAGAACCCCGCCTCCCGGCGGTTCAAGGCGCTGAGGCGGCTGCGCCCCTACATCCGGAGGATGTACGAGCTGACGGGCACACCGTCCCCGAACGGGCTGATGGACCTGTGGGCCCAGATGTGGCTGCTGGACGGGGGTGAGAGGCTGGGGCGGACGCTCACGGCCTACAGGACGCGGTGGTTCAGGCCGGGCCACGGGAACGGCCACGTGGTCTATGAGTGGAGGCCGAACAAAGGCGCGGCGGACGAGATAACGGGGCGCGTCTCCGACCTGTGCCTGAGCATGTCCGCGGACGAATATCTGCGTCTCCCGCCCATGATCGTCATCGACACGGCCGCGCGGCTGGACACGCGGACGATGAGGGACTACAAGGCCTTCGAGAGGGAGTGCCTTATGGAGCTGGACGGCCTGACCGTCACGGCCCAGCAGGCCGCCGCCCTGACGGTGAAGCTCCAGCAGTTCACGGGCGGGGGGATGTACGACTCCGAGGGCGGCTACCACCGGATCCACGGCGCGAAGGTCGAGGCCCTGAGGGACCTTGTCGAGGCGGCGGACGGCTCCCCCGTCCTGGTCTTCTACGGCTTCACGGGCGAAAGGGACAGGATCACGGAGGAACTCTCCGGATACGGCCCCGTGGTCTTCAGGGGGGAGCCGGACATCCTGGGGCGGTGGAACGCCGGAGGGATACGCGTCCTTCTCTGCCATCCGGCCTCCGTGGCCTACGGCCTCAATATGCAGCGGGGCGGCCACATCATCGTCTGGTACACTGCCACCTGGAACCTTGAGCTCTACCAGCAGGCGAACGCGAGGCTGCACCGCCAGGGACAGGGGGAGCCCGTGAGGGTGTACAGGATAAGCGCGCCAGGCACCGTCGACACGGACGTGCTGGGCGCGCTTGACGGCAAGAGGACACTTCAGGACTATGTCCTGGAGAAGGTCAGGGGGTCGAAGTAGGCCAGAATGGCGCGGTTGATCACGTCCGACTTGGAGCCCTCGCAGGACTCCAGCAGGGCCTCCACCTCCGGGGTGGCCTTGAACCCGTAGGTCTTGCCCCTCGTCCTTTTGCGGCCCGCCCCGGGGCGCGCGCCGCCGCGGGCCTTATTTTGTTTCGCGTTCGCTTTCATAATCCGGAAAATAGTTTTACTTTTGCCAAAACCGCCAACGAACGGGGGCCCGTCCGCCCCCGCCGTGGAACTAGAATGATAACCTTACGAGCGTTATCACCAGTTTCCAAATTCTGAGTCTGAGTATCGTAATCTTCATAACTACAGAAATTTGGCGGTTTTTTCCTTTATCCTTTCAGGCGACTCGGACTCTTCCTTCGCGGCTCACCCGAACCGCAATGCAAATATAGGCAATTATTTGAAAACATCAAACGATTTCAAAAATTATTTTTACCGCAAGTGCTCAGTTTCTGAGCATTTTTCGTATATTTGCGAAAACACCTTATCCGCCATGTCCCAGAACAACTTCCCGCAATGGCTCCGGTCACTGAACCCCGCCCCCACGCAATGGGGCGGGTGCACCGTTTGGCACGCGAAGCTCCCGCTGTGGAGGCTGCGCGGCAACACCGGCCAGATACCGGGCGTCCCGGCCAACCCGCGGCGGTGGAGCGGCGCGCAGCTTGACCGCCTCCGGCAAAGCCTGAGGGAAACGCCCGAGCTCCTCGCGGCAAGGGCCCTGCTGGTCGTTCCGGACGGGGACTCGGCCGTGGTGCTAGGCGGGAACATGCGGCTGGCGGCCGCAAAGGCTGACGGCTACGAGGATCTGCCTTGCGTGATCTTTCCCTCCAGCGCGCCTTCGTCCGAGCTCAAGGCGATAGTCCTGAAGGACAACGGCACGTTCGGCGACTGGGACCTCCCCGCGCTTCTGGAGGATTATCCGGAATTCGACCTCGCGGCCTGCGGCATAGCGGTTGAGAGCGGCGATTCAGGCACGGAGGCCGAACCGTCCGAGGACGACTTCTCGCAGGCGGTGGCCGACACCGCGCCGCCGGTGACAAAGGCCGGCGATCTCTTCGCTCTCGGCGACCACCTCCTGATGTGCGGGGACGCCACAAACGGGGAGGCCGTGGGCTTTTTGGCCAAGGCGGGGCCGGTGGACCTCCTGATGACCGATCCGCCATATAACGTGGACTATGAGGGGGGCACGGCCGCAAAGCTCAAGATAATGAACGACAGGATGGACGACACGGTGTTCATCGAGTTCCTCGCGGCCGCGTTCAAGGCGGCTGACAGCGTTATGCGCAAGGGGGCCGCGTTCTATCTTTGGCACGCGAGCAGCAAGGCCTTCTGCGTCCATTCGGCCTGCAGGGACACCGGATGGGAGATAAAACAGGAACTCATCTGGAACAAGAACAGCTTGGTGCTGGGCCGCCAGGACTACCAGTGGAAGCACGAGCCGTGTCTGTACGGCTGGAAGGACGGGACGCACTACTTCTGCGACTCCAGATCGGAGACCACCGTATGGGACGAGGAGCAGCCTGCCGATTTCACGCGGATGAGCAAGCCGGAACTGGTGGCGCTTCTCCGGGAGCTTTACAGTGAGGCAAGCACGACCGTGGTCAACGAGGCGAGGCCGAACGCCTCCGAGGATCATCCGACGATGAAGCCGATCCGGCTAATCGGGCGGCTGGTGCGCAACAGCACGCGCAAGGGCGAAAGGGTTCTGGACCTTTTCGGAGGTTCCGGATCCACGCTGATAGCCTGCGAGCAGCTGGGGCGCAAGTGCCTTATGATGGAGCTTGACCCGCACTACTGCGATGTTATAATCACCCGCTGGGAGCGGCTCACGGGCCGCAAGGCGGTAAAAATGAACTGATATGGAAGAGGATAAACCGAAACGCATAAAAAGGACCCAGGGCCAGCGTTACACGGCCCAGGAGAAACGCCAGATAAAGGACCTGTATCTCGCCGCGCTGGTCGAGAAGGCGGGCCTCAAATATGCCGCCAGAAGGACGGTTGGCTCCATAAACTGGGACACCATAGAGCTCTGGAAGCGTCAGGATTCCGAGTTCGCGGAGGCTGAGGCCAAGGCCATAGCGCAAGGCACCGCGGACTTCGGCGATGTAGCTGAGGCGGCCCTCGTCAAGCAGGTGCAGAGCGGCGACACCACCGCGATCATCTTCGTCTTGAAGACGCGGTTCCGGAACCGCGGCTACGCCGAAAAGCAGGAGATCACCGCGGACGTGAACGCCCGCGGCTTCGAGATAGTGGTGGGGGACCAGCGGACGGCCGACGAGCTGGCCAAGATCAAGGAGGATTAGCCTATGCGCACGTCACGGGTCTTCAGCGAGCTTCTGCACGCGTACACCCTCGGCTCCGACATCATAGAGAGCAGGGGCGGCACGCGTTCAACCAAGACCTACAGCGCGCTCCAGCTCCTCAGCCTTCTGGCCGAATACGACAAGACACCGACCGTGACAAGCGTGGTGTCGGAAACCCTCCCCCATCTCAAGAAAGGCGCGATAAGGGACTACAAGGCCATTATGTCCGAGGACGGCCGCTGGGACGAGGCAAGGTGGAACGCCACCGACAGGATCTACACGTTCCCGTCAGGCAGCATCATCGAGTTCTTCGGCGCGGACGCGCCCGCCAAGGTCCACGGCCCCGCGCGCGATAGGCTCTTTGTGAACGAGTGCCAAAACCTGCGCTGGGAGACGGTGAACCAACTCTTTATCCGAACCAAGGGACTGAAGATGCTGGACTACAACCCCACGCACGAATTCTGGATCCAGAAAGAGGTCAGCGGGCGGCCGGGGACCTCGCTGGTCACGAGCACCTATCTCGACAACCCGTTCCTGACCGCAGAACAGGTCCGGGCCATAGAGGCCAACAGGTGGAACGACAACTGGTGGAGGGTGTACGGCCTCGGGGAGTTCGGCCAGCTGCGCGGGCGGATATACGACTTCGAGCAGATAGACCGGATGCCGGACGAGGACCATTTAATCGAGCTGTACGGCCTTGATTTCGGCTTCACCAACGATCCCACAGCCCTCATCCGGATATTGGCCGATACGGGCCGCAAATCGCTTTATCTGGACGAGCTGGCCTACGACACGGGGATGCAGGACGAGGACATCATCCGCACGCTGCGCCTTAACGAGGTGCGCCCGCACGGTCCGGAAATATACGCGGACTGCGCTGAGCCCAAGGCGATAAGGAAGCTCCAGAACGCGGGCTACAACGTCCGGCCAAGCTACAAGGGCAAAGAGCTCGCGTCCCAGATAAGCGAGGTGCAGGGATGGAAGATCTACGTCACGCAAGGCAGCGTGAACCTCATCAAGGAGCTGCGCAACTACACATGGGCGGAAGACGCCAACGGCAAGCTGCTTAATGTTCCGATAGACATGTTCAACCACGCCCTGGACGCGGTGCGTTACGGGGTTTTCACAAAATTCGTCCATCTTGCCCAGGTGCACCGGGGCGACCGTCCCACGACCGCGCCGGGCTGGAGGACCAACAGGAGATGAGCGCGATGAGACTTACAAAGATCAAGACAGTGGCGGACCTGCTCCGATGGGAGCCATATCTGCCCGACGCCTACCAGGCGGAACTCCGGTCCATCGAGTGCCCTGCCAAGGTAGGGCTGCATAAGGTGCCCAAGGACCTGAACGGGCTGACGCTGGAGGAACTGGACCGCTTCTGGCAGTCCAGGACACCCGCGGATCTTTTCGAGGCCGCGGGCCATTCTCTTTTCGGATGGACGCGGAAACGGACGATGGCCGCGAAAGCCCTTCCGATGATGGGGGTCCTGAACTTCGTCACGGCAGAACTGGAGCGGATAGCGCGGCTTTTCGAGGCGGCCAACACGCCACCAACCGCCCAGGAACTGATGGCGGGATGCGACGCGCTGGACTTCGGCACGTTCGGGTTGGCGGACTGGTACACCCTCAGGATGGGGCTCCACGACCATGACAAGGCCTTCTCAACGCCTTGGGTAAGGATCTACCAGTGCAGGGCTAATGACGCGGCCACAGCGGCCTTCAGCCGCCGTCTGGCCGAAATACAGAGAAGAGAGATGCAGATGAAACGATAGAGTTATGAACTTTGAGACGATAGTAAGGCGGACCGCTGAGAGGCTCGGCCTACGGTACAAGTTCGGCCCACTCCCCTACCTCAATCAGGTTCTGGACGAAGTGGCCACCACCATCACGGACGAGACGGTGTGCCTTGGCATACAGGTCACGGACGGGACCTACCTCTTTGACGACGGTCCCTATTACAGGCGCGGCGTTGAGACCCAGCGTATGCGGCTGGCATTCTGCCACAAGACACCGCTGGACTACGACCCCACGGTCGTGGAGGCCATGGTGGCCGACCTTAAGGACACGGGGCTCCGGCTGATTGCGGGCCTTGAGGCCACAGGAGCGTTCACGCCAATAGGCGAAACACTCTACACGGTGATGTTCGACGCGTTCGACGCCAATCTGGTGGTTGTACTCTTCGAGTTCGATCTGGCCGAAAAGGACGGCTTCTGCTTTGACGAATAATGGCGGCAAGGACACAGGCAAGCATCGCCGGGATCCTCAGGGAGGAACTGCTGGGGCTTCAGCAGCGGATCGCGGCCAACATCATCAACACGGGGCGCCAGGCGACAGGCAAGACCATCAGGAGCATGAAGGTCCAGGTGTCGCAATTGAGCGGGGTGCTGACGGGCCGCCAGGCGTTCTCCACGCTGGAGCGCGGCTCGCGGCCTTGGGCGCGGCAATACAGTAGGCCTCCGCGGTGGTTCGCGGAACTGATCCAGCAGTGGATCGACGCGAAACGGCTTGACCTGAACGCCTACGCGGTGGCCAGCAACCTCATGCGGAAAGGCTCGGATCTTTACAGGGCCGGCGGCGGCGCCACCGATGTCTACACAGAGGAGATCCCCAGAACACTCCGCAACATAGGCGCGCGGCTCGCGGACCGGTACGGCTATCTGGTCACCGACCGCCTGAACACCAACAGCAAAGAGATTATTGAGATATGAGAACTACCACATTGACTTCACGCAGCGCCACATTGACCTACCCCAATGCGGTCGTATTCATGCACAGCCCGCAGCCAGTAATATACAAGACCACCGCAAACCAAGGGGAACTGTTCTATTTGGATGTTTTTAACGACGAGACCGAAAAGACCTACAGGGAAAAGCGGCGATGCCCGGACCCCGCGGAGCAGGGCGATGAGGTGACGGTGGAATTCGACATATCGCGCGCCCTGCAGCAGCTCTCGCCAGATGTCGACACCTTGCTCCACGGACTCGACTATAGCGGCTGCAAATCATTGGGAACAGAGATCGAAGTGCAACTACGTGATGTGAGCCTCAGCGTTATCCACGCTTTCACGGTATGGGCGCTTCCGGGCGCGCTGGACGCGGGCGAAACCTACAGCAGCAACAGGCGTGTCCGACTATATCCCAACTGGCCGCAGACGGTGACGGTCGGCCGACCAAGTGCAGGGGGCACATTCAGCGGCACAACGGTGGCCAAAGGGACTAAAAGCTACACGGCATCAGGTATGACGGGACCGACAAGCGAGGCGGCACTGGTGCAACTGATCAGAACACAGAGCGGGACTACCGACCTGAACAAATTACTTGCGGGGATAGATCCGGGCCTGCAATGCTATGAGACTATCCAAGAGGCCGGCTGGCTGCAATATAGCGGCTGGGCCGTCCGGCCCTTCACGGTGGACGCCACGCCTATGGCGGCGGGTCGGTACTTCCTGCGATGGCTCAGCCGCTCAGGCGGTGTCCGTTACTGGCTCTTTTACGGAGGGGACTACAAGTTCGCGGCCTCCGCGGCCAACAGTTTCACGAGGCGGTACACGGGCGACTCGAACACGCCTGACAACAGGTGCTATCGCAACGAGTTCAAGGCCAACATGGTTGCTGGCCGCACATTGACCCTCGGCGCGCCCGCCATAACGGATGAAGAGTTCGAGCTCCTCGCCGATCTGGCGGTATCGCCAGTCGTGGACCTTTTGACAGGCATGAGCCTCACAGCTCCGACATGGACACGGGTGGCCGTGGCCGCGGGCACCTACACACGCAACAGGCGGCGGGCCAACCCGAACCTTCAGGACTTCGAGATCACGGTGACACTGCCTACCTTGAACTGCATAAACCTGTAGGGCTATGAGGATAGAGCTGTTCATCAACCACCAGAAGGCGGACCTGCCGGCGAATCCGACGATAACCCTGCAATATCGCTCCAATATACTTGGAGACATCTCCAAGTTCCAGAACTCCTTCAGCTATTCGTTCAAGCTGCCGAAAACCGCCAGAAACGCCCGTATTCTCGATGATCCGGGCAATGTGGCACACGAGTCCGAATGGACACACAAAACGCTGCCTGCGGCCCTCATTTGCGGCGGTACGGACGTTCTGGGCACGGGGGCGACAGCGGTACTGCTGTCGGTCGGCGATGAATACGAGGTCTCGCTGTTATGGGACAGGATAGGGGCTCTTACCAAATGGCTTGAGAGCGACCCAAGCATCAAGGACCTCGCCAAGATAGGCATTGTGTGGAGTCGGGAGTACACGGCCTACGCGGACTTTGCCACCGCGCCCAAGTCAATCTTCCTGCCGAGTTATGACGCGGGGATAGACCTCGACCGTTTCACGGACTACGCCTGCCACCCGGCGGTCAGCCTGTTCTATCTCTTTGACGCGATATTCACCAAGATAGGCGTGGCGTACACCATGCCTGACGATTATAAGAGAGCCCTGCAATATATGGCGATGCCGCTGCCAACGCGCAACCGGCTGTTCGACAACAGCACTACGGCCTTCACGTTACAGAGTTTCACGACAACCGTATTGTCCACCGAGACCTACGACGTGAAGGTGATCCCAGCCACATATCAGGACAAAGGCGGTAACTATGACAGCGCCGCCAAGATGTTCATCGTCCAGACGGCCGCGCCTGAGGTACAAGTCAATATATCGCTTATAATGGGCGTAACCGTCAACGCCCGCAAGGACGCAAGCAAGGGCAACGATATGGTGATAGTGGGCGTGGCTGAGGACGGCACGGAGCAGGACATCACAAGCTGGCCGATTGATGTGACCATAGAGAACAAGCCAGGGGGCTACAGCGGGCCGCCAAGCACACTGGACGTAAGCGACACCGTCAAGCTGACAGGCTATAAGAACTATTACTTCAAATTGACCAACAGCTACTCATGGGACAAAAACCGGGTGTCGGTCTTCAGCGTAACGCCGCAATACAACACCGTGTATCTCGGCCAGGAGTTCACGACATACAACCTTCCGGACATATCGCAGGTCGCGCTCGTGAAGGCGGTATGCGCCCTTTACAACCTCGCGATGACACCAGGCGAATCCGGCGTGTCATTCGCGCCACGAAAGGACCTGTTCAACCAGGCGATAAGCTCGCAGAAGTCCGTTGACTGGTCGGACAAGCTCATAGGCGACAAGGACCCCACAGAGGTGGGCTTCACGGTGGAGGGCTACGAGGCGCAAAAGAACTGGTTCCGATGGAAGGCTAACAAGTTCAGGGACACGGACGCTGACGGGGCGATAGACATCAACGACACAACGCTGCCGGCCGAACAGGACGTGTACACCCTGCCGTTCGCGGCCACAGAGACCTACACGGGCAAGACCGATCTGTATGCCAAGAAGTACTCCAGCGGGAAATGGTCGCCGGCGCTACAGAGCAACGAGCCGCTTCTAATGCAGGTGACCAACGACGGGGGCAACTGCGCACTCCGCTTCAGTTCCGAGGAGCTCTGGAGCCAGAAGCTGGAGAACCCCGACTATCTGCCTATGGCGGACGCGCTGGCAAGCCCGACGATCATCAAATGCAGGCTGAATCTGAGTCCTCTGGACCTTCAGGGACTGGACTACAGCCGCGCGATATACCTGCGCCAATACGGGGTCCATTTCGCCCTGATATCCCTGCGAACCGACAGCAAGGGGAACAGCGAGGCCGAATTATTAAAACTCACATACTATGGCTAGTGTACAGACCACAAAGGACACCATCCTTCGGGTGATCGTGGACAACAACAAGGCGATCGCCCAAATCGCCGAATGGAACGAGCTCATCGACGAGCAGAAGGAAAAACAGCAGCAGCTCAAGAAGGCACGCAAGGACGGCACGATGAGCGAGCAGGACTACCAGAAGGCGATGGCCGCCAGCCGCAACGAGGTGGCCGCGTACAACAAGCAGATGGCCGCGCTCAACAAGGAGGTGCAGAACAGCGTCAAGATAGACAGCGAGAAGGCCGACAGCCTCGCGGGCCTGAGGGCCGAACTGTCCAACGCAACGAAAGAGTATGACAGCCTCAGCGCGGCCGAACGGAACGCCGCGCAAGGACAGGCCCTGCAGCAGCACATCAACGATGTAACCAAGCAGCTCAAGAATGCCGAGGAGGGCACAGGGCGGTTTTATCGGAACGTGGGCAACTACACCAACAGCATCACACAGGCGTTCCAAGGTATGGGGGGCGCGGCGGGGGCTGCCATCAACCCGATCAAGAATGTTACAATGGGCTTTCAGATTTTGAGCAAGACGCCGGTGATAGCCATATTAGGACTGCTGGCCAACATCATCGCGGCCGTCATCAAGGCATTGAAGAGCTCGGAGGACAACATCAACGCGGTCACCGTCTCCTTCAGCGCCCTGAGCGGGGTCGGCACGATAGTCACCAAAATCATGCAGAAGCTAGGAGGGGTCGTAGCCAAAGCGGCCGAATGGCTCGGCAAGGCCGCTGACAAACTGGGGCTTATAACGGACGCGATGAAGACGGAACAGCAGCTGACCCGCGACCAGATAGCCCTCAGCAAGGTTGAGCGCCAAAACCGAATGAAGAATGCAGATGACGAACTCAAGATTGCCAAGCTGAAGGTGCAGGCGGCCGACAAGACCAAGTACAGCGCAAAGGAGCGGCTGGCCTTCCTACAGCAGGCCGCGGATCTGGAAGAAGGGATATCGAAACGAAACCTGGACACAGCAAAGGAGCAGTACCGTATCCTTCAGGAGAAGTCCAAGCTCGCGGACAACTCCGCCCAGGAGAATGACGAGCTGGCCTCCGCCTACGAGAAGATGCGCCAGGCGGAAACGTCCTACTTCAACAAGACCAAGGAACTCACGGGCCAGATGGTCACCGCAAGGCAGGAACTGCTCGGGGCCGCAAAGGCTGAGGCGAAAGCAACGGTGAAAGCCGAAAGCGACAAGACCAAGGCCACGAAAGAGGCGGTCAAGACGGAAAAGGAGCTGATGCTTGAGCGCGCCGAAATGAGGTCGAAGGAGATAGCCGAAGAATTGAAGACAGTGGAGCAAGGCACACAACGGGAATATCAATTGAGGCGCGATCAGATGGAGCTGGAGACGGAACTGGAGATCCAGAAGCTGTCCCAGATGGACGGAACGAACGAGCTTATAAGACTGAAGCGCGAAACACTCCTGCAGTCACTGCGGGAACTCGATCAGGAGTACGAGGACGCGCTGGTAGCCGATATGATGGACACCACAAACGCGATGCTTGAGCAATGGCAAGAGGAACACGACAAGGAGAAGGAACTGGCCCAGGCACGCAAGGACATGCAGCTGGATGCCGCTGACGCGATAGCCGGCGCGCTTGGCACAACCTCACGCGCCTTGTCCGACCTTGGCGATTCCAACAGCGCACTCACCAAGCTGTCCAAGGTTTTAGGACTTGCCCAGATAGCCATTGACACGGGCGTGGCCACCGCTGAGGGAATCAAGAGCGCGATGGGCGCGCCATTTCCGGCCAACCTTGCCGCCGTGGCGACCACCATAGCCACCGTGGTGTCCGGCATGGCCTCCGCGATAGCCAGCGTTAAATCAGCCAAGTTCGCCACGGGCGGTCTTGTGACGGGCCCAGGCACGGCGACAAGCGATTCAATACCCGCCAGGCTCAGCAACGGGGAAAGCGTGATGAACGCCAGAAGCACATCGATGTTCGCCCCCGTACTTTCAGCCCTGAACCAGGCGGGCGGCGGCGCCGCCTTCAGCGGCCTGAAAGGATCAGACTCCGGATTCGACTTCATGGCCTCCGCCATAGCGGCGGGGATGCAGTCCGCGGACATATACGTCAGCGTGGAGGCGATAGACAGGGTGTCCGCGAACACCAACAGGATCAAGGCTATGGCCTCGCATTAATTTTTTTTCGCATAAGTGCTCAAATATTGAGCATTATTTCTATATTTGCAAGGACACCATCTTAGACCACTATGCAGCTGAAAATCTTTGACGATATAATAGACGACCATCAGGCCCAAGAGCTCCGTTTCTGGGGCGTCGAGCAGGGGGTCTGCTTCCGGGATATTGACGAGTTCCTCAGGGCCATTCCGGACGACGACAACGAGATAGACCTGCGGCTGAACTGCTGCGGGGGCGATGTGGCCACGGGGTGGTCCATTGTAGACAAGCTGCGAGCTTCCGGAAAGAAGATAACGGCTACAGTGGAGGGCACGGCGGCAAGCATGGCCAGCGTTGTGCTGCTGGCGGCCTCAGAACGCAAGGCCTACCCACATTCGCAGATATTGATCCACGATCCCTATTATCCCGAATATTCGCTCTATGAGAGTTACAAAGCGGAGGATCTTGACAAACTGGCGGAAAGCCTGAGAGCCGAAAGCGCGAGGATACTGGACTTCTATGTGGAAAGGACCGGATCCGACCGCGCTGTATTGGAGGCGATCATGGACGAGGACCGCCCGATGTACGCGCAAGAGGCCAAGGAACTGGGCTTCATAACCGAGATACTCCCACCCATATCAGCGTCAGCAAGACATCACAAATCAATCTTATTCAACATGTCAAAACCAAACAAAAAGCAAAGCGCGCTCGCCAAGGCGATGCAGGCGCTACAGGCCGCCCTCGGGCTGGACGACCCGAAGCCGGTAAGCTACGACCTCCAGACAGCGGACGGGGGGACCCTCACCATCGACAAGCCTGAAGGAGAAGACCCGACGGTCGGCGACACCGCAAGTCCGGACGGCGAACATCTTATGCCGGACGGTACAACCATTGTGGTCGCCGATGGGGTGATCACCGAGATCAGGCCGGCGGACGAGTCGTCAGGCGAGGAGGACGAGGACGCGGTGAACGAAGCGGTGCAGCAGATCACCGACCAGATCAAGCGACTCAGGGCCACGGCCAAAACACCGGAAGAGCAGGCCATCCTCGACAAGGTCAAGGCCGCGGGCGGCGCGGAATGGCTCGACAAGGCCATCTCCAGCCAATATCAGCCGGCGACACGTCAGACAAGATCGAAGCAGGCGGCCACGGCGGCCGAATCCTCAAAGCTTTCAGAAAGGCTTGACGCACTCCGCAAAAAGAACCAGTAAAAAATCAAGACGACTATGGCATCATCAGGACTTAATTTCGTTAACCTCACCCCACCCAATGGCGCGGTGCAGGAACTCAAAGAGCTCATCTTCCTGTCCTTTGTGGACGCTGAGGGTCTGGGCGGATTGTTCAACTTTATGCCGGGGCAGCAGGACGGCAAGAAGCTGGGCCTTATAGGCCAGTTCGGCCCTCTCGGAGCCGCCTCGCAGGGCTGCGACCCTACCTACGGCAACGACCTTGTCGCCACGAGGGAGAAGACATGGAGCATCAAACGCTGGGAGATCGCGGAACAGATCTGTTTCACCGACCTTCTCTCCACCCTCGCGAAAACGGCGCTGAAAAAGAAGACGCAAGTAGCCGACCTGACAGGCACGGACTATATGGACTCCATCCTTATGCCGTTGCTGGAGGAGGCAGCCAAGCGCACCGTTCTGCGCCTCGCGTTGTTCGGAGACCCGGACGCAAGTACTTACGACAAGACCACCAACTCCACGGGCACCCTCAAGGCTGGCACCGACAAGAAGTACTTCACCGTCACGGCCGGCCTTTGGAAGCGCATCTTCGAGGGTGTGGCGATAGCAGCCGGCACCGCCGGCCACATCACACGCGTAACCGTGGACGCCAACACCAAGACCACCATCGCACTCCAGAAGGCGGCCATCAGGACCGCGGGTGTCGCTACCGGAATCCTTGACGACCTCATCGAGGACGCGCCGCAGAACCTCCGCCAGGCGCCGAACCAGATCATCTACGTGACCCAGGCGCTCGCGGACGCGGTGTCCAGGGACATCAAGAAGAACAACAAAGGCAGCGAACTCCAGTGGAAGTCCCTCTTCATGGGCATCACCGAGACTACCTACAACGGTGTCACCGTAAGGGCCATTCCGTTCATGGACGAGATCATCCAGTCCTATCTGCAGAACACCACCAACACGGACGCATGGGACAAGCCGTACAGGGCGATCTACACGATCAAGGACAATCTCATCATCGGATCCGAAAGCGAGAACGAACTCGCCGAAATCGAGACCTGGTTCGAGAAGAAGGATCAGAAGAATTATATCCTGTGCCGCGACACCCTCGGCGCCCTCATAGGCGACGAGAACCTCATCGCAGTCGCATATTAACAGGGAGGGCTTGTTATGAGTTGGTGCGATGGACTAATCTCAAAGGGGCTGGAGCAGGGAGACTGCTCCAACCGCCCCGTAAAGGGCTTCGAGCATGAGGCACTGCTGATCAACAGGGCCGACATCGACTGGTCGGGAGTGACCTACAGCACGACCAACCCGAATGTCGTGACCGCCCTGCCGCTAAAGTCGGGCAAGAACGCCTTTGTAGTCTGGCAGCGGGGAAGCCAGCCGTTCAGCGGCTCTACAGACTCCGGCGAAGCCGGAACCTACATCAACACCGTGACCAAGAATCTTGTGGTCGCGATATTGACCAACGACAAGGAGGTCGCCAACAAGTTCCTTGACCCCGCGCTCAACGGCGACTTTGTGGCCATCATGGAATGCAAGGACAAAGGCGCGGGCAACGCCAGCGCGTTCATCATCAAGGGGCTCCACAACGGGCTCCAGATGTCGGCCTACGAGGCTGACGCGTATGGTGACGCCTTCGGCGGCGGCCTTCTCACCCTCACCGAGACCGGCGCGCCTATGGCCAAGGTCTATCTTGGCGACAACTACACATCCGGAAAGACCTTGTATGACGGGCTGAAAGACTGAAAGCGATGACGTACAAGGAGGCCCTTGAACATCTGGAACGTCTCCGCTCGCTCATAGCAGACGGCGGGGACGATTCCGTTTACAACGAGGACGACCGGGGCCTTATCGAAAGCCTTTACAGGAACGAGATGGGGCGATCCCTGCGCGAATGTTCTTGCAAGCACCGCTACACGGACGGGGTCATGGAACTTTATCATCAATTAAGGATCAACAAGAAGATGCAAGAGGATAAACAATATCTGTTGAAGGCAGGACTGCTCGTCTGGATAGGAAGCGAATGCTACAACCGCCACACCTTGACTGACGAACGGGCCGCCGAATATCTTAACGCTCACCCTGACGCCACCGCACAATTCGACCGCGTCCCGAAAGCGATAGACGATTAGACAAGCGACATTTATGAAGACAAGAGATCTGCCATTCGCCGAACCTTCGCTGACCCCGCGATATCTAAGCTCGCTCGGGGTCAAATCCTATGATGAGGATAACCTGTATCCCCAGAACGCGCAAACCATCATCGGGAACTCCAAGACAGGCAGCGGGTGCCTGCAACGCTACGCCGATTATCTGGAGGGCAACGGCATAAAGTCTCCCGCCATCGCGGCGTTTGTCATCAACCACAAGGGCGAAAAGATGAACGACCTGCACGCCCTGGTGGCCGCCGATCTCGCCAGCTTCAACGGATTCGCGATCCATGTCAACTATAACGCGCTTGGCCATATAACGGAGCTCCAGCACGTGCCGTTCGAGAACGTAAGGCTCTGCGAGCCGGACGAGGACGGCAACATCCTGCAGGTGGCGATACACCCGGACTGGACCGGAAGGCTGACACGCTGCGGCAAGACAGTGAAGGTGAAAAGGGAAAACATCGACTATATAGATATTTTCAACCCGGAACGGGCGGCCACCCAGATGATGGACGCGGGCGGGCCCCTGCATTACAAAGGCCAGATCTATTATTACAGCCGCGCGGGCCATCTGCAGTACCCGCTGGCCGAATACGACTCCATACTTACCGACCTCAGCACCGACGAAGGTCTCAGCAACCTGATGCTCCGGAACACGCGGATGAACTTCCTTCCGGCGGGGGCGTGGGTACACTATCGCAGCCAAGGACTGCCGAATGACGGTGAGGACATCGACGGCTACGGAGACGCGGAGGGCTACTACGCAGAAGAGCTGCGGACCCTGCAGGGGGACAAGAACGCCATGAAAATCATGGACGTGACCATCGAGAACTCCGAGGACAAGCCGGAATTCATCTCCATTCAAGGCGATAATCTCGACAAGGAGTTCACCGCCACTGCCAGCGAGGTCAAGGACTGTATCTACAGCAGATTCGGCCAGGAAGGCTTTTTAAGCCTGCGCAATGGCAAGGTGGGGTTCTCCGGAACATTGGTGGCCGATATCACCACCGACTATGCCAACCGATGTGTCAAGCTCCAGGGGGTACTCACACGGATTTACAAGGAAATCCTTGGCTACTGGACCCCAGACAAGCCCCTGCCGGAGCAGCCAACGTTAGAGGCCCTGGCCATATTACGGCTTACCTACACCACCGGACAAACCAACACACAAGGAGTATGAAACATCTTATCACTCTGGAAGACATATCACGCCTGGCGCGCGCCTGCAACGCGGATCGGAGTATCGCTGCATCGCTCATCGCCGAGGCCGAAAGGCAGGACATCAAGCCGAAAATCGGCGATGCCCTGTTCATAGCAATAACACAGGACGACACCCCCGCCGGATACGACACGCTGCTGGACGGGGGCGAATGGGCGCAATCTGACGGCACTGCGCGATGGCTCACAGGTCTGCGGACGGCCGCGGCCTATTACGCCTACGCCCGAATCATCAGAGACGGCAACATCCAGAGCACCCGCTACGGCGCGGTGGTCAAGACCGAGGACAACAGCGCGGACGCTGAACGCAGCGAGCGTATGCGGCAATATCGTGAGGCGTTCGCGGCCGCGGACGGCTACATGACGGAGGTTCTGGACTATCTCCGCCAGAACGCATGCATGTTTCCGGAATACCAAACCAAGACCTTCAAGGCGAACCGCACTATCATCAGGACACTGGACGGATGCCAACAACAGAGAAGATCACGACATTCCGACAACACACCTACTGTCATCGCCGGCCAGCAGGGTCCTCAGGGTCCGAAAGGTGATCCAGGGCCGCAAGGGCCAAAGGGTGACCAGGGAGAAACAGGGCCGCAAGGGCCCAAAGGTGACACCGGAGACGCCTTCACCTATGCCGACTTCACTTCGGAGCAACTTAAGGCGCTGACCGGGCCACAGGGCCCAAAGGGCGATCAAGGAGAAACAGGGCCACAAGGGCCACAAGGCGACCAGGGAGAAACAGGACCTAAGGGCGACCAGGGAGAAACAGGGCCGCAAGGGTCTAAAGGTGACCAAGGCGAAACGGGGCCGCAAGGACCCAAAGGCGACCAAGGAGAAACGGGGCTGCAAGGGCCAAAGGGTGACACCGGAGAGACGGGACCGCAAGGACCCAAAGGTGACCAAGGCGAAACAGGGCTACAGGGACCAAAGGGTGACCCCGGCGAGACCGGACCGCAAGGACCACAAGGCGATCAAGGAGAAACGGGACCGCAAGGACCCAAAGGTGACCCCGGCGAAACAGGGCCGCAAGGACCCAAGGGTGACCAAGGCGAAACAGGGCCGCAAGGACCACAAGGCGACCAAGGAGAAACGGGGCCGCAAGGACCCAAAGGTGACCAGGGAGAAACGGGGCCGCAAGGGCCGAAAGGCGCCAAAGGTGAAGACGGCAAGGCCTTCACCATCTTAGGCTATTATGAGTCGCTATCAGCCCTGCAGGCCGCCGTGGCGACCCCAGAAGATGGCGTTGCCTACGGCGTTGGGGCCGCAGCTCCTTACGATATCTATGTCTGGGACGCGGTAGGCAAGCAATGGGTCAACAACGGGGCGATCCAAGGGCCTAAGGGTGATACTGGCAATCCAGGACCGCAAGGGGAGCCCGGCTACACGCCAGTAAAAGGGACGGACTACTTCACAGAGGCTGACAAGCAGGAGATCGAGCAGGCCGTAGCCGCACTGGTCGATGTGCCCAAGGCTTCCAACGCAACACCGAAGATGGATGGGACGGCATCAGCAGGCTCCCAGAACACATTCTCCAGAAGCGACCATGTGCATCCGAAGCCTACCGTATATGACAACGAGCTCCAGTTTGGAGGTCCTTCTTTAGCAGCAACTGTATCGCCAATAGACACGGCTACAATACCGCTGCTGGGCGCAAACCGCGCGGAGATGTGCAACCCGGCCGGGGTGCACATCGAATACAGTGCCGATGGCGGCGAGACCTGGAGTGACATGGGGATTAGTGATGATAAGAAAAGGAGGTTGTTAAGTAGCCAGCAGAGCATAAGCGTCTCCATTGACAACAACATGGTTGAAGACATGTTGTTGGCACGCCTCAGGGTGACACTGTGCGCTCACGATATGGGAGTCTATACTCTACTTAAAAAACTACTGATTAATTACGGGGAAATAAATGTTACTGACTCGTTCGTAACCTTGGAGTATTCCACGAGAGGCAATCAGGACACCTTCGTCACAGTGGCCACCTATTCCATCGGGGGCAATACGGCATGGTCGTCAATCCCAATTGACAGTTTTGTCTGGGGAGGCTATTTTGCCACTGCTGTCTATTCAATAAGGTTAACCTTTTTTGTTCTAAAAAAAATGGATTCGGCCGTATTGAAGATGAATCTAATAAATATCATTCCCGTCGGCACGACGGCATGGGAAACTCCGTCCGGATTCGCTGAGACAGGGCATCTGTACAAATGGAATATGAACGGCGACGCGTCCTTTCCCGCCGACGTCCAGGCGACAAAGTTCGTCGGAAACGGCTCGCAGTTGACCGGCATCGTGACATCGGTGAACGGAAAGACAGGAGTCGTAACAATAGAGAGCTTGAAGGGAGACCCCGGCGAGACAGGACCGCAAGGACCCAAGGGTGATACAGGCAAGACCGGACCGCAAGGACCCAAGGGTGATACAGGCGAGACCGGACCACAAGGACCGAAGGGTGACACTGGCGAGACCGGACCGCAAGGGCCTAAGGGCGATA
>ERZ1026848.274-NODE-274-length-29295-cov-16.018776_pt1 | contig 29295 bp, 14 predicted proteins | sample MGYA00380154_ERZ1026848 | MGnify/ENA primary metagenome ERZ1026848 (study PRJEB33269, sample SAMEA4719790) | human gut metagenome | biome: human-associated habitat; feature: organic feature; material: feces | place: Cameroon | collected 2013-10 ...
GGATTTACCGTTATGATATTCAGTATCATTTCTTTTTTTATTAACAAAAAGAAATAACCGCCAAATCTGCAAACTAGTAGCGGTTATTTCACAATAACTCTCAGGGAGCGACCGTCTGTCGTTTCCCTCTTTATTTTTATTATACCATATTTTCACCCATTGTCAAGTCCGGACAAGTTGCATTTCCCCCGGTAATATGCTAAAATATTCACGAGGGAAACCTTGGACGATAGGCGGTCAATTCATCTCCCGTAAGTGCCTAAGCACTTTGAAAGGAGGTGAAGCTGTGTACATAACGCTAAGTGATTTAACACAGATAGGAATATTTCTTACTGCTTTCACAGTTATGATTTTCACAATCATTTCTTTTAATAAAAAGAAATAACCGCCCCTAGCTACCAACTAAAGCGGTTATAACTTTAACTTCTATTGGGAGCGACCGTCTGTCGTTTCCCTCTTTTTGTATCTATAATATAACATAAAATCAGGCCGTTGTCAAGTGCATCGCCCGGCATAATCCGAAGAACCGCCCCGATTAAAAGGCGGTTCTTCGTTTATCTGATTTTCCTCACAGGCCTTATATACTTCCAGTATCTCTTGCAGTCGTGATAGAAATAAAACACCCTGCCCTGCGTTTTGTCAAGTTCATAACCCGACTTTTCATAGTCAAAGTCCTTCATTGCCTGTTCTATCTTTGCTTCAACCACACTGTTTTCTGTCTGAAAGTCGAACGGCCCGTGTTCAAATACGATATACTCGCCCTCAGGCACGTCCATGATCTGCATCTGCTTTGGTTTCTCTCCGCTGTAGTCGGCAGGAAGCCTTACACCGTAGGCCTCAGCCAGCGGAATACCCCAGCTGCATATTCTTCCCTCAGGCTCGTTTATGAACGCCATCACCTGACCGCTTCCGCTATCGGCCTCATCGCCGCCCATATCATCGAGTTTGCCCTTGATACTGTCAAGCAGTCCGCATATCGTTTCGCAGTCCTGTCCGGGAATATGGCTCTGCTTTTCCCAGAAGTCGAAATACCCTATACTCTCGTAGTTTCTGATATGCAGGAATTTATGAGCCGGTATCGTTACGAAATACGCCTTAATATCACTGTTTGTCTGTGCCATACCTGTTCCTCCTATACCTAAAAGATAGCAGTCGAAAGGTCTTATAGCCGTGCGGAGAATTACAGGCACAGGATGTAAGCGGTAAGCGCTCGGAGTAATGCCGTATGCCGCTTTGAACGCCCTTGTGAATGCCTCGTGAGATGTAAAGCCGTAGTCAAGCGCAATATCAAGTATGCCCTTGTCGGTATCTCTCAGTTCCCTCAGTGCAAAAGCAAGCCTGCGGTATCTCATATAATCCCTGAGTTTCATTCCCGATATTTCGCTGAATTTCCTTGAAACATAGTATTCCGAGTAGCCGAGTGCCTGCGACAGTCTGCCAAGCGTCAGCCTTTCGTCCTCGCCGCTTCTGATGCACCTGTCTATGTCGTCAACGATATTCTGAATATTCATATACCATTCGTTTATCTCACTCATCTGTTTTTCTCCCGTACAGCTTCTTTCGACAGTGTTTATTTTATCACATAAAAGAAATCAGGGCTTGATACGGCTTGCTGTTTTTATTGAAAACAGCACAGTATTTTCATATCCGATTAAGATAAGTCTTGAAATCGCCGACAAACTGATTTCCGCACCGTGCAAGCTCGCCGAGCACTCGTTCCGTTCCTTTTTCAGTCGTATACCAGTTTTCTTTGGTAATGTTATAGCAATGCACAGGGCAGACTATCATATCGACATTCGGAAAAGCCATTTGATACAGCATTAAACAACGGCGGGCATGAAAGGCTTTGCAAACAATTATTGCACTTTTTATCGTTATACCCTTTTCGTCAACGGCTTTACGAGAGAGAAATGCATTATCACGGGTATGTCCCGACTTGCTTTCTTCGATGATTGCAGTCGGCAAAACGCCGTTTTTTACGAGTACATCTGTAAAAAACTCGCAGTCGGACTGATAATCACCGTTATAAATTTCCGCCTTTGAGCGGACACCGGGCCATTTTCCTCTTTTAACGCTTACTCCTCCCGATGGAACGATCCATTCAGCCAAGCCTTTGCGATATAATTCTGCGGCATATTCGGGCTGTTCGGGGTGTGAACCGCCCGGCAGAAAGATTGCATCGACCTTTTGGGGTTCTTCGGATACAAAAATGAAATCCGAAATATCTGTAATGATTCTGTTTGTCATAAACTTTCTCCACTCAGTCTTTTTTACAAAGGAAAACAGCTGATTGATACGGCTTGCTGTTTTTACTGAAAGCAAATATCATATCTTGTTCCCTGTGAAAACAGCACTGCGCTTCTGAGCTTTATTTTCAGTATTATCGTATTCGGATCATCAAAATTGTTATGCCCGTTGCCGATCCATTGCGAGAACACAACTCTCAGCTTTTCTGCAATTTTGGCGTTTCTGCGGCTTTTGAACCAACCGATATTTTCAGCAGTACCTCTTGCGGTAAACCATTCTCCGCATACCGCAACATCGGAATTTACGGCTATCTGGCGCATTTTATCCGAAAGTGCATATGTAATTATATAAAACGCACCGTTTTCATAATACGCATTGACATTTCTTACAGCGGGGCTGTCCCTGTCGATAGTCGCAAGTGCAATGACATTGTCTTTTCCGAACCGTTCGTTCATTATTCTTTCTTCTTCGGACGTCGTCATTGCTTTATTCCTCCGGTGTAAAGAACACATTCCCGTCATCGTCTGTCGTAAACACCGTGAAGCCGGTATAGCACACATTTCCGTAAATGTCGTTTATAACAAAGCTGTATCTGTAGTCGCCTGCAGGCAGATTGACAAACTCTATCATATTGTCACCGCTGTAGGTGCATTCATCGCCCTCCGCCTTGCCTGCGAAGTTACCCTCGCTGTCGTAAGTATTGAATATCGGCACTATGACATCGCCCTCTTTAAGCGGAACAACGCTTCTTGCCGACTCGCCGTTTTCGTTTACGCCGTCCCATGTTCCAAGCACCGTTATGTCATACGCATTGCCGTCCTGCGTCATAGCTATACGCAGATTTGTTTCCTTGCCGTTAAGCTTTACGGGAGAGGTGTATACCGAGCTGTTTCCGTTCTTCTCCACTATGAACATAGGGATAAGATTATTCTCGATCATATACCACTGCCCGCTGAAATTATCCTCGACCAGTCCCGATGAGAAATCGACCTTTGTACTCTGGTCAACACCGAATTCGATAAGTTCACCCGTTTCTTCGTCAACACGGTAAACCGAGCAGTTTACGCTCGCAAGATTATTTATAGTATCGTCCGTAACATTGAAGTAGAACGTTCCCTCATCGTCAAGCACAGGGCCGACATCTATCTGTACACTGCTCTTATCACCGCAGAAACCCATGTTGTCGGTCTTGTTGTTGTAATGCTCCCAGTTGCTCTCATAGTCGGAATAATCCCCGTCGCTCCAGTACACCGCACCGTCCGCAAGCCATGTTTTTTCGCCGCTGTACCCGTCCGTACTGCCGTTTTGTGCACCGTATGCGATTCTGTCAACAAACGTCATATAGTACGGACTTACGCACACCTTGCCGAATGTGGCAAGCTCGGTAGAGCCTGAAACGCCGAACGGATAGTAGGTCGAAAGCCCCGTCGAGCCGTCCTTGTCCTCGCCGTAGATGTTATACACTACCGCCTTTTCAAGTGCCGACATGACCTTGTCTGCCTTGTCGCCCGATACCGTAGCCTTTATCATAGAGCCGAGATCCACCATATTGGTATATCCCTCTGTATCGTTGTTACTGCCGTATGCTCTTACGGTATAGATGCTTCTTACCGCATTTGCAAGCAGTGCAGGGTCAGAAGAAATGCTGTTCATTTCCTCAGCGGCATCATTCACCGCCTTTACAAGTTCGTCTATACGGCTGAGATCCGTTATCGAAAGCGTAGCCTCGCCGCCTGCGCCGATAGCCTCGCACGATGCCATAAAGCTGTCAGCGACCTTCTTTCCAAGTTCGGCTGTATCCGCTGTCGGATTACTTTCCATAAAGCCTGCTATCTCGGTATAATCCCAGCCGTAGCCGGGTTCTGTTTCTTCCGATGCAAACATATAGTCTGCGTGCGGTACAAGCATATTCGCCGTTTCAACCGTTGCCATAAGGCAGGCATCAAAGCCGATGAACGCAAACTTATCCGTCATCTTATCATATACAGATGTAAGCGCAGTGTCTATTTCCTCAAGCGACAGCGAATCGTTCTCGTTAAGCTCGTCAAAGCACACGCCGCTGATACTTCCACCGCCGTGGTTCCAGAAGATAAGCCCCATTTTAGCCGCCGCATAGTTTTCTATACCCCAGCTTAAAAAATCGACAAGCACATCCTCCTTGCCCATATTGACAGGCTCTTTTTCTTCGATAAAGCTTATTTCTCCGCCTGTCACAACATAACGCTGTGTCTTTTCGGCAGAGATGCCGTATGTATCCGCCCACGCTCCCGCACCGCCCGTCTGAATGACGAACTTCACGTTCTCGCTTTGTGACCCTGTGATCATTTCCTCAATGTCGCCGCTCGCAAGCCCGTTCTCGCTTTCAAGGTCGCTTCCGCACATATACACGAATACCGTCTGTGTGCCGTCCTCGCCCATAGGCTTTTCGGCTTCACGCTGTTTTCTTGCAATGCTTATCCCGTCCGAGCCGCTGAACGTCAGCTTTGACGCACGACTGCCCGTAACACTTCCGTCATATTTATTATCACTGCTTCCACTGCTTTCCGCATTGCCTCCGTCACTCGTCTGCCTGTTGTCGCTTGCCGTGCTGTCGGAGATCTCCTCCTCATCGTCAAGACAACCGCTCGAAAGCACAGCCGTTGCAAGCACCGATACCGCAAGCAGTGTCCGTAATATCTTTTCGCTTGTTTTTCTTCTCATAAAAGCTCTCCTTTTCTCTTAGCTGGAATTATAACCATATTCTCACATATTAATTATAATCGATTTTCTCGGCAATTGCAACGAAAAGGCACAAACGGCATTTATTCGGCTGAAAACGGTAATCCCCCTTGCCATCCTAATCTTCCAAAACCGCACTATCCCTCGAAAATTGCCAACACTCTTGCCTCCCTTGTCAAAGGGAGGTGGATTGACAGCAAGGCACAAGCCTTGATATTGTTGCTTTCTGTTTGTGACACGTCCGCCTTTTTTATTCACCAAACCTTTCTGCTGTCAAGACGGAGGGATTGCTTTCCGTTGCACCAACCCTTGCCATTCCCACAGCCATCTTAAGAGAACCTCGCCCACAAGTAAGCCTCCACTAACCCAATTTCCGCAAAAAAATTTTCAAAAACCTCTTGACAAACATCAAAGTATCGGTTATAATAAAATCAACAAATCAGTAAACGTTACTGATTTCGCTAACAACAATAAGAAAATAACGATTTATCACTATGAAAGGATAGGTAATTTACTATGAAAAAGTGGGTATGTCCGGTATGCGGTTACGTTCATGAGGGAGACACTCCTCCCGAGTTCTGCCCTCAGTGCAAGGTTCCCGGCAGCAAGTTCACAGAGCTCAAGGAAAACGATAAGCTTGTATTTGCAGACGAGCACAAGGTAGGCGTTGCAAAGGCAGTTGAGGATGAGGAGATCATCGCAGGCTTAAAGGCAAACTTCGAGGGCGAATGCACAGAGGTAGGTATGTATCTCGCTATGGCAAGAGCCGCTCACAGAGAAGGTTACCCCGAGGTAGGCCTTTACTACGAAAAGGCAGCTTGGGAAGAGGCTGAACACGCAGCAAAGTTCGCAGAGCTTTTAGGCGATGTTGTAAGCGCATCGACTAAGGAAAACCTTGAAAAGAGAGTTGCCGCAGAGCACGGTGCTACACAGGGCAAGCTTGACCTCGCTAAGAGAGCAAAGCAGTTGAATCTTGACGCTATCCACGACACAGTTCACGAGATGGCTAAGGACGAGGCCCGTCACGGCAAGGCATTCGAGGGTCTGCTGAACAGATACTTCAAGTAAGCGGCGGCAAGCCGCACCAAATTCGCCGTTCCTGCTGTTTCAGCTTAGCTAAGACTGCGTTATCGGCGGATTTTAACGTTATAATTATACAAATCGAGCCGTAAGCACTCTTGCTTACGGCTCAGTTTGTTCTTATACTAAAACGCATCTGATGCACAAAAAAGAACACCGGTCGCCCGGTGTTCTCTTTTTTACTGTCAGCTTATTTGGCTGTATTCACATTCGCATAAGTATAAGCACTTGTATTTGCACCCTTATAAGACGCAATCCTTACCTTATACACGCTTCTGGCTTTAAGGCCGTCAATAGTGACAGTAGCGTTCACACTGCCCTTTAACGTCTTTTTGACCCACTTACCGCCTTTGTAAATTTCAACCATATATCCGTCTGCACTGGCATTTTTACCCCACTTAACGGTTATCGAGTTGCTTTTTGCCGATACAACCTTGATATCGGTTACCGGTGAAAGCACTGTAGTAACAGTAGTATAGCTGTAATCGCCGTACAGATTGTCCTTATACGCTCTTACCCTTACTTTATATGTGCTGTAAGGTGTAAGTCCGCCAAGCACAGCCGTTGCTGTCTTATTATCGGTTATGGTCTTTTCGAGCCATCTACCGCCGATATAATATTCTACGTTATATCCGTCAGCGTTTGTATCCGCATTCCATATAACTACTGTCTTGAAGTCAACTGCGCTCTTTACCTTAAGGCCGCTGACCTTTGTCGGAGCGGTAGTGATATAAATATCGTCAAATGCACTCTCAAGTTCACCCTTATAAGCCTTTATTCTGACCTTGTAGGTTCTGTAGCCCTTAAGAGAGCCTATTGTAACGGTAGTTTTGCTATTGCCGGTCAGCGTCTTTTCATTCCACTTACCGTCTGCATAGTACTGAACGGTATAACCGTCTGCGCTTTCGTTCTTATCCCATTTAAGCGTAAACGAAGAAGACGTTACTGTCTGCGTAATGCCTGTCACTTTTGACGGGAACGTATCGATATAGCTGTATGTATACGGGCTGTAAAGGTCGCCCTTATATGCGCTTACCCTTACTTTATATCGTGTTCCTGCACAAAGTCCGTCTATAACCGCCGATATATTCTTGTTGCCGGTAACAGTCTTTACAGACCACTGATTATCAATGTACCACTCTACCTTGTAGCCGTCCGCTCTGGTGTTTCTGTTCCAGCTTATTCTTACCGTTTCATCGGTAGCCTTCACCGTATTTATATTCCATACTGGAGAAGGAACAGTATCGACATAGAAACATCTGAACTTGCCGGTGAATCTTCCTGCATAAGCCGCTATCCTTACCTTGTATTTAAGGCCTGCCGAAAGACCGCTCAGCTTTGCCACTGCTCTGTCGCCCTCAGCACTGCAGTCAATCTTCTTCCACTGATCGCCGACATAGCATTCGACATTGAATCCGTCAACGTCGCTTATATCCTTCCAGCTTATATTGACTTCATTGTATGTCGTCTTTTCAACCGCTATTTCTTCCACATCGGGAATAGGCTTTACGGGAACAAAGTTTCCGAGATACGTATCCTCGCATCTTGTGCATTCAAATACGCTGTAGCCTTTGTTGAAATAGTCAGGCTCAACTACTTTGATTACAACATAGTCGTGACCGAGAGGTTCACCATACTCCGCTCCGCATATTTCGCACTTTGCCTTTTCGGTGCAGGTAGCCTTTCCTCCGGAATGCTCACATTCGGTTATCGTAGCCGTTACAACGTTCGACGCCATCGAAACTCCCGCCGTTGCAGCACCGCTGTAGGTAAGACGGCAGTAGTACCTGCCCGTTGTGAGATTTTCGAGCGACAGCTTTCTGTCTGTAGCGCCCTCTATCACTGTTTCGTTGCCGTTTTCATCAATGGCGATCCACTGATAAGCAACTTTTGCGTCAACCTCGTTTGAATACAACGGCTCTGCACTTATTTGAAGTGACGGTATGTCGCCCGGATAATAGCCGTTGGTGTAATATACAGTATCTATCGGCTTGATTATCTGCATCGGACACAAACGTACCGTAAGGACGTTTGTCGATGATGCCGTTGCCTTATCAAGACTGTATATATCTATCCACTCTTTTGTTCCTCTGTCCTGTACCCAGAAGCCGGGATCGATATAATCGGCTATCACCTTATCACTGACCGTAGTTACGATTTCGGCAAACCCACCTGACGAAATGGATACATTACCGCCGTTTATAGTAAGGCGATTTATGTTGTTTGCGGCCATTGTAACATTTCCGCCGTTTATGGTCACATTGCTGCCTGTTGCAAGCCCATCAAATGTGACATCACCGTCATTCACTGTGAATGCGTCCTGATTCTCAGACTCTGTCACCGCACAACGTCCCGTAACCTTAAGCTTTGCGTTGCCTTTTATGACAACAGGATTTGAGAACGCTGTACGAACTGCGTACTTGAGCGTGAAGTTACCTTCGGTTATGGTCATCCAACCGTTGTATCCGTACTTGTTATAAAGCGGATATAAGGTACAGCCCTCGTTTTCGCTCTTCTGAGCGTCTTTCGCAGCCTCGTCAAGATCGTTATAATACCTGACATCGTCGCCCTTTGTTATCTTTGCATTGAACTCGCTCTTGCATATCTCGCAATATGTCGGCTTAGTAATGTTACCTGCGGTTTCCTTGTCCGCTGTAGGATCGACCACCTGAGAATGATCACATTCAACAAGGTCTATGCTTACAGTGTTCGACTTTATTTCATAGCCGTCACCGGTAGTAACTACGTAGTATATCTTGGCAGCATCGCTGTCGCCTGCCCTCATAAGTATATCGTCTGCCGACAATTTAGTGTCAGATAAAAGTACGCTTAAGCTGATATAAACCGTATCTCCGCATTCATAGGAGTTTATACCGTATCTCATCCTTGCGTCCGAGTCGTTCAGGTTCGGGTCGACAGCAAGAGCAAGGCCAAACTTCAGCGTGGGATTTGCGTTGCTGTTGCGATACAGCTTGTTTATTTTTGTGCTAAGTGTTGCACTCTTTATCGGCGCTTCTTCTACATTCACCGGTTTATTGTCGTTATTCACACTGCTATAAACGCTCTCTGCACGTTCTGCAATTGAAAGCCATGCACCGCCGTCTTTTTTATAAGCATAACCGTCAGCCAGAACAGATTCAAGACTGCCGTTTGCTATCTCGATGTTGTAGAATTTACCGCCGCTGATTTTTGCTTTAGCGTTACCTATAATGGTCAGAGCGTCTATAACGCCGCCGCCTATTTCTGCGTCGCCGTCTATGTAAACCATCACCGATGTGAATTCACCGCCGTTGATGATTAACTTTGAGTTTGCGTAAGCTTTAATAGGCATCCGCATTTTGCCATCGCCGCCTACGGTAAACATACCGCCGTCGGATACTTCTACAGGTGCGTTGAAAGCAAAAGTGCCACCCAGTTTTTTACCGTTCAGTGCAAGCGTTACATTGCCGGTAATGGTAACGCCCTGTGTAAGTTCGCTGTTTGTAATATCCTTATACAGCGTTACTGTAGCCGTACCTACATCATTAGCCTTTGCAAAAGCGTCATAAATATCGCTGAACAGATCTGTCTGCTCGCTTCCGTCAGCCGTATAGCTTACAGTTGCGGCGATTTCCTCATTGCAGTAAGGACAAAGGTTTCCGTCAAGCGCATAACTGCCGTTTTCGTCCTTATGGTCGCACTTTATAACATTAAGATAATTGGCTTTGGTCATGCTCTGAATTTCAGCATATTTGAAACCTGAACCGACAATCGCATTTAAGCCTATAACTCTGCTTCCGCTCGCAATTGCCCTGCCTAAAGTATAATTGCTTTCATTTTCGCAAGTGAAGTTGTTGAACGTACCACTTACTATAGAGACATTATATCCGCTTCCACCGGTCGTGTCTGCTTTCATGCTTAAATAATCGGTATTAACATCATTTATGACCGTGTCTCCGCCGTTTATTGTTATTGCGCCGATAAAAGCACCATCGACAGTAACCTTTCCGGAATTTACAACTAAATAATTCAATGTGGCTTTACTGTCAATTAAAACATTGGCATTCTCGCCCGATACCGTTACACCGGTAAATGAAATTGAGGCTTTTTGCGGTGCCGTAAACGTTATATCTCCGCCCTTGACATTAAATGCAAACGGTCCGATGCTGTCATTTTTATTTAAATCAACGGTAAATCTACCCTTGCTTATGTCAAATGTTTCATTATCTTTAAGCCCTCTGTAGTTTAACAGCTTTAATGTACAGCCTTCGCTGTCCTCTGCAGCGCTGATAGCGTCATTCCAGTTGCCGTAATACGATAACGTGCCGTCAGACAGCTCTACCGAAGCCGTAAGTGCTCTGTCGCATATACCGCATACATAACCGTTATCGTCACATTTTACGCTTTCAACGGGGTGCCGGCAGGTAGCTACTGTAAGTGTTACCACATTCGACTTATATTCATATCCGTCATAGGTAAATATGCAGTAATATTGGATTTCTCCGTCTTCTGCCACCGCTTTATCAACTTCACCGCTAAATAAATAATAGCGATTGCCTAATAATTCTGTTTTTTCCTTTATTACCGTTCCGTCAATTAAGTATCCGGTAACATAGAGTGTTTCATTTCCCGAATATGTCACATCTGCAGTGAAAGATGCAGTCTTTCTACCGTTACGGTATATTATCGGCGACTCGTCCTCAGCGGTAATTGTTGCACTCTTTATCGGCGCTTCCAGTACGTTTACATTAGCTATATCCCGCTTTTCACGTTCTGCAACAGTAGACCAGAAGCCGTCGAAATTCTTATAGGCATAGCCATCCGCAAGAAGCTGTCCTACGTTTCTGCCTTCACCTGAAACCTTTATGCTGTTGAATTTGCCGCCATTAATTACAGCGTTACCGCCGTCTTCAATTCTGAAGTCAGAGAAAGTACCGCCGTTGATTTCCGCATCGCCGCCGTTGCGAACGACAGCACGGTTTATTGTACCACTGCCGTTAACGGTCAGCTTACCACTCTTCACTTCTATGGTATAGAAGGGATCAAAACCGGAAGTTGAGAGCTTTTTACCGTTAAGTTCAAGCGTAACATTGCCTGTAACAGCTATCGTTTCTGTAATATCGTCCGTGATGTTCTTCTGCAGCGTTACAGTAGCCGTACCTGCCTCATTAGCCTTAGCAAAAGCGTCATAAATATCGCTGAACAGCTCTGTCTCTTCGCTTTTACCGACCGTATAGCTTACAGTTGCAACAATTTCCTCATTGCAGTAAGGACAGGGGGTTCCGTCAAGCACATAACTGCCTTTTCCGTCCTTATGGCTGCACTTATCAACAAAAATTCTATAGGTACTGGTCATGGTCTGAATAGCATCGTATGTGTAAACAGTAATGCCATTCATACTATCGGCCGAAACTGCGCTTCCGCTCGCAATTGCCATACCTAAAGTATAACCGCTGTCTCTTTCGCAAGTGGTGCTTCCGAACGTACCGGTTACGATAGAGATACTACCGGACCCGTTGAAATTCATGCTTAAAGAATCAGCTTCAACACAATTGATGACCGTGTCTCCGCCGTTAGTTTGCAGTGCACCGATTATTGCATCGTCTATAACAGCATTTCCGCCAATTATTGACAGTTCTTTAATATAACCCTGGGTACTGTTTACTGTAAGCGTACCGCTTGATAATGTTACACTTCCCAGCTTGATTTTACTGTCAATTGTAACCTTAGCGTCAGCTCCGTTTACTTCGATTCCGCTTATCAGAGTTTCTACATCGGCTTGTTTTACCGAAGAAGTGAAAGTCACGTCACCGCCGTTGACATCGAACTGATAAAATACCTTCTTACCGTTAAAGTCAACAGTAAACCTGCCGCCCGTCACGGTAATGGACTCAGATATTCCTTCCGAAATCAGCTTTACAGTGCTGCCCTCGTTCTCCTGCGCCAGCTTTATGGCACTCTCTATATCCGCATAGCCTAACGACTTGCCGTCAGCATCTACTACCTCGGCTTCTATCAATGCATCACATATACCGCAGATTACCAAACCGTTGTTTTCGTAATTAAATCTATCCTCCGGGTGCGAGCAGGTCGCAAGTGTAAGCTTAAGCACATTTGACTTATATTCGTATCCGTTGCACTTCAGTACAATGTAATATTCAACCTCGCCGTCTTTCGCCGCAAGCTTACCGATTTCATAACAGTGTACCATATATTTATTGTACAAATTATAATCTTTAATGCGATTATTGCCGTTTACAAAATCCGAATAGGTTGCACCCCTTGAACCGACCGCCAATTCGTATGTAATATTGACGTATAAATATTTCTCTCCGTTACGGTATATAACAGGCGCTTCTTCGCCTACCCACGCAATACTTGCGCTCTTTATGGGTGCTTCTGCTACACTCACCGGTTTATCTTCGTTATTCGAGCTGTTATAAACATCCTCTGCACGTTCTGCAATTGAAAGCCATTCACCGCCGTCTATTCTATAAGCATAACCGTCAGCCAGAACAGATTCAAGACTGCCGTTTGTTATCCCGATAATGTAGAATTGACCGCCGCTGATTTTTGCGTTGCCATAAATTTTCAGATATTTTATAACGCCGCCTTTGATTTCTGCGTTGCCTTCTTTGTTAACTCTCACATAGGTTAATTCACCGCCGTTAATGACTGATTTTGAGTTTTCATTAACGTTAATAAACATCTGCAAATCGCCATCGCCGTCTACGGTAAGCGTACCACCGTCGGATACCTGCATATTCGTTCCGCCGGCACCACCCAGTGTTTTACCGTTCAGATTAAGCGTTACATTGCCCGTAACGGTAATCTCCCGTGTAAATTCGCTGTTTTCAATATTCTTATACAGCGTTACAGTAGCCGTACCTACCTCATTAGCCTTGTCAAAAGCGTCGCATATATCGCCGAATAACTCTGTCTTTTCGCCGCCGTCTGTATAGCTTACGCTTGCGGCAAACTCAGAGTTACAGTATTTGCATATACCACCCTCATTAAAGGCATAACTGCCGTCCTCGTTCTTATGGTCGCACTTTGTGACCAGATAATACCTTCCGTCAACGGGGTCTAAAGAGCTTTCTTCGGCTATTTCGCTGTATAATAAAGCCTTTGCTGTTTTCTCCGCAGTCGAATCTGACGGGTTATCATAGCTTATCACACGCACACCGCTTGCAAGCACGTCCTTAAATTTATGCTGTCCGAGAACGATATGGTCGTAAATACCGCCGCCTATAGTCACCTTTGCGTCGGTTTCGTCATTGGCTATAATTAATCTATCAGCACCCGCATTATTGTCGGCATTTACGCCTTCGCTGATGTTTACAGTACCACCAAATATAAGAATATCACCAAATCTGGTGTCTGAGCCTTCAGGCAGCGTAAGAGAACCGCTGTTCACATATATATCGCAATTGATTGACATATGACCTTCGGCAATAACATCTGCACCTTCAATTATTATTCCCCGCCCGTCAGATCTATTATAGATAGTAACGTAATCTTTTGCGGTGATCGTAAACTTGCCGCTTGACAGCTTAACCCCACTATTCATCTTACCGCTTGTTACAAGAGTGAAAACACAGCCCTTGTTTTCAGCCTTATCGGCATATAATAAGCCTTCTTCAATGCTGTCAAAATATTTGTTAGAAGTACCGTCGGCTGATGTCACCTTTGCATAAAGCACAGCACCGCACGCACACTTGGCATTCGTTTCAGTGTATGTATGAGTATGTGCTACAACCATGACATTTTCAAGACCGGGATTCAGATTTGTCTCACTGCCGTCAACTATACTTTCGGGGAGATGTGTGACACTGTTTAAGGTCGCAAACGCATAGCCCTTCGCAAGCAGGGCGCTTACAGGCGTGCTATCAGTTAAATCATTTGTGTTAATTGACTCGTAGCTTCCGCCGTATAAAGCTATACCGCTTGTGCCGTTATTTACTGTTAAGCCTACATAACTACCACCGTAGATCTCCACACGTTTAGCCGCATCGGCGGTTACACCAAACACAGAAACGGCTGATCTGCTGTCATCCGCAGTACCGTTTATAAGCGTACCGCCCTTATTCACGTCTATTTCTGTTTCTATACTGCCGTTTTCCCCGCTGTTTTTAAGATACAGCACGCCTCCGTCGTTTACTTTAATTCTGTACGCCAATAATATAGAATGTCCGTTCATATCGACAGTAACCGTTGCATTGCCGATCACTATGTTCTGCGAAAGCTCGCAATCCTGATATAACGTCAGCGTACAACCGTTGTTTTCCGCCGATAATGCCGCAGTAAAAGCGTTGTCTATATTATCGAAATACTTCGCTGTTCCCACGCCCGAAATGCCCGCAGTAAGCTGATATTTGCAGGTAGGGCATACACCCGTTTTGCTGTCAACATCCGTATGACCGCACCGCTTACCGCAAATCGTACACTTGCCCGTTGTGCTGTCGTAACTGTGATCTTCATGTGGTGTTACAATAACAGTTGCAAAACCGTCTTTCAACAGTGTTTTTGAGCCGTCTATCGTCTCAGCACTGGGATACTTCATAAACATACGGTTCTCAGCCAATAAAGTCAGTATTTCTGCGTTTGCTCTGTCCCCGCCGCCGTTATAGCATATTTTTCTGAAAATTCCGCCGTGAAGAATTACGTCACTGCTTGCATCATTTATATTGAGTGTTATGCCGAGTGAATAATAGCAGTCAAATGTACCTGCACCTACCGACACAGTTCCCATAGCGCCGCAGTTTTCGTCAAATGTCAGCTTACCGCCGTCCTCTACATTGAAATCGCCATAAATACTATTAATTTTTTCCGATCCCGTAACGGTTATATCTCCCGAAACAGTTAACGTACCTACATTGGCTTTCTCAGCGATCCACAGCGTGAACTTACCGCTGAGTGTTGTATTGCCTGTATAATTCTTGTATACTCTTAATGTACAGCCGGTGTTTGCGTCACTGTCAGCCGCTTCAAAAGCCGCTACCATCTCAGTTTCTTTATAAACGGAAGCTACAGCCCCGTCCTTTACGATAACAGCCGCATACTGATATTCACACTCTGTACACTTACCCGTGTCAATGTTAACATCCGTATGACCGCATACATATCCGCAGTCGCACTTGCCGTCAACATAGGTATGGCTGTGGTCTTTGATTATCAGCGTTACATCGCTTGATATTTCCTTAACGCTTGCATTGAAAAGAGTTCCGTCAGCTTTGAAGAAAGCCTTACCCTCGCCGAGCATATCATATAATGTCTTGCTGTCCCTTGCGTAAAGTCCGGCATGATATGTACCGTCTTTCAGTATAACCGTACTCGAATCATACACATAGATCGAAGTGTCTAAAACTACATCGCCGTCTATTATAAGCGTACCGCCGGCGTAGGAAGCGTCGTTTGTCGGATATACATTACAACCGAGCATAACCGGATTGCCGCTGTTTTTGATCGTAAGCTTTCCGTTTTTGCAAGGAGTAATACTCCGAATATTAAATTGGCGTCCGTTTAAGTCAATTGTAAGTTCTCCGTATAAGTCATACTGAGCTTTTGAATTACCATAATCCTTAAACAGCTTTATCGTACCGCTTCCGTTGTATTCATTCAGTAAAGAGTGAAGCTCATCGGTATCTACATACTTTGAGATTCCGTTTGCATCTGTATAGATTGCGACAGACACAACCGCACCGCAGATTGAACAGATGCCGGTGTTCGTGTTTATATCACCGCCATGCTCGCAGGGCTTTCCGCACTTCTCGCACTTGCCTGTTCCGGTGCCGTATTTGTGGTCAGCGTCAGTATGCTCTACAACAGTAAACGCAAAGGGATAACCCATACCTCCATATTCTTTATAAAGATCAAGATACTCGCCGTTATCGTCACGTTGCAGTGCCTGCCGGGTAACATCAAGAAGATTGCCTAATTTCACGACTCTGGAATTGTTTTGGCTATAATATGACAGCTCACCTAACTTCATTCCCGTAGCAAGCTTTACAGATGTCGTTGTAGTTCCGTCATCAGCCACTGATGCTATCGCAGTCAACTGCTCTGTAGTTACTTTTGCGCCATCGTTTACAGCGAGCCCTGCATCTGCCTCAACAAAAATTGTATTAAATTCTGCATTTGCAGCGCTGTCAATTACGAAAGATCCGCCATTGCGAACATACACCTGCGTAACATAACTGCCCGCTGTGCCGGTTAATGTAAGCTTGACGTCTTTGTTGACCCCAAGCTTGATATTGTTCAGCTTGTGACCGTTAAGGTCGATCATAACATTGTGTTTTACATCTATAGTATCTAAAGTTGCAGTTGCCGATGCATCGCCGATATCCTGATAGATCTTAACATAGTTTCCGGTATCGGCAGTAATGCTGTCAAGGCAGTCTTTGAGCGTGTCATAGCCTGTCGGCGCACTGCCGTCTGTGCTGATTGTAGCAACAAACTGACGCTCACACTCGTTACACTTACCCGTGTCAATGTCAATATCGCTGTGAGGGCATACATATCCGCAGTTTGTGCATTTACCGTCGGAATAACCGTTTTCATGTGCACATTCCTTATATGTAAATGTAAATTTTTCTGTAACTGTTTCTGTGCTGCCACCGTCTGAATAGGCTATATCGCAGTACAGGACATAATTTCCGGCAGGAATGTTATCCGCAAGCTTGAATTTGCCGTCAGTTCCGGATACTGCCGCACCGAGCTCATCTGCACTGTATGCTCTGTTCGTACTGTACCAGTTATAGCTTATGCTTTCGCTGTCAACAGTATAGGTGCTTACAAGCTTATAGTTGTCCTTCTCTTCCTGTGAAGTGTTTGTATAGAAAACCGTTCTGTTTGTGTTGTCACCCTGTGTAACCTTGTTGAAACGGTTTGCATTCGACTTTACCTGAACGGTATTGGATACAATATCTCCGCACTTTATTGTAAGAGTATTATCAGTGTCGTATGTAGTCGAAAACTTGGTATCGCAGACCATGCACACCCAGCCGTAATCGGTCTTGATTATGCTTGCTGATAAATCGGGTTCATCGCCGCCGAAATAGCCTCTTGCGTCTGCAAACTCTTCATCGCTCATATTCTTCAGAGTAATATCAAAGTAAACCGTACCCTTGAGCTTGATATCAGTCATGTCTTCAATTATTTCATACTCTTCCGTCTTGAATATTCCTGTCTGCTTGCCGAGTATTATACGGGGAGAAGTATCAGGCTTTATAACTACCGTCTTAGCGTTTTCTTCGCCTATACAATACCAGCTGTTGACATACTCTGCATCATCTGTTACAGCGCTTTCCGAAGCCTTGTACTCGGTCGAACCCTTTATTACAAATTCGTTCTCGTCTATTTTCGGGTCAGTGTTATCGATACTGAGTACACCGCCCGTAGCATATACCGAGCCTGTACCGCTCATTATAAGGTTTATACCGCTGATGCCGCACAGAGTGCCGTAAGCAGTAACCTTGCCGCTTATTTCGGCATTTATTCTCTTGCGACCTACTTCGTAGCATATTCCGTATCTTGCTCCGTTGCTTTCGGGCACAGTAATACTGCCGTTTTCGCTGACGGAAATTTTGTTGTCCTGATTACCGGTGAGCGCTATTGCGGTATTCATTATATCTTGATTTTCTATAGCACAACCTACGGCGTTAAGACTACCGTTTCCGTCAACAGTAATACTGCCGCCGACACCGACAGCCGCACCTTCATAAGATGTAGTTGTCGCATTTGCGTTCAGCACACCGTCATTATGTATCTCAAGCGAATCTGCAACTACTTTACCTGTTGCGTTTACAGTACCGCCGTTCAGGATTATCGTTCCGCCGAGAGAGCGTGCCATACTGCTTGTAGAGCGGTTCTCTGCATTCAGCACGCCGTCGCCGCTGATCGTCATTGTGCCGTCACAGTTAGTAGTATCCGTATTTACGGCACTGAGAACGTATGTATAGCTGTCGCCGGTGTCCGTCTGCACGATAGTGTTTTCACCGTTCAGCACTATTTCCGTGCCGTCGGGGACTGTTACGACGCTCATACTGTCTGTTGTCGCCTGAATGTTCACTCCGTCAAGCGTCAGCGTCTTTGTGTCATAATCCCAGCTCCAGCCGGCACCGTTTTCGTCCGCCGTCTTTTCTCTGAAATCAAGCGGTGTCGTGATGACATTGCTCTCGCCGTCATGCGTATGTGTCTCGCCCTCGGCAAATGCCGATAACGGTACAGCCGTCAGCGTCATTGCCGCAGACAGCACCGCACTTATGAGCCGTACAAATTTTTTCTTCATGGTTTTCCTCCTGTAGATTAACCCGTGCTTATGCCATGCACCTGCACTTATGCAGTGCTTCCTTCAGCTTTTCAAGCGGTATCGGCTTCTTGTGGAAATAGGTACAGCCAAGTCTGTATGACTGCGCCCCGAATCCCTCATCGTCCGACAGCCATATGACAGGCGTGTCCCTATCGGCATTCTTCGCCGCAATAACACCCTCCATACCGTCCGCTCCGTCGGCAAGCACGATTATAAGGTCAGCCGTCTTACACTCCGTCACAAAGCTCTCATACCTCTGACATACCCTATAGGCAATTCGTCGATATGCCGCCGTTGCGATCTATGTTATTTTCGCTTTCAGTATCTCCGCCTCGTTTGCGGTATCGTAAACGCAGATGAGCATACTTCTCCCCCTTATAATTTTATAATTATATCATAACTCATTTGCTTTGCGATTTCAACTTTTTGGCACGAACGGTTGTTATAACGGCGCAAACGGTCATAAATGCGACACAAAACACAAAAAACCGTCGCCCTACACCCACCGGCCAAGTGAAATCTATCGCCAAGCCCTGCCCCACCCGCCTTTCGTAATGCTAACATCTGTATGCACTGATACGCTTTCACATCCGCACTATCCCACGCTTTGCACCATCACCCTTGCCTTTTAATGAACGCTCCGTCAGTTTTGCCAAACGTAGCAAACCGCCAACACCCTTGCCTCCCCTCGAAAAAGGGGAGGTGGCTTGACGGCATTGCAAAACCGTTATTCTACATAATCTTCATTTTGTAATTTACCGGACTGTTTCCAAAACTGCTATACTTTTTGCCGTCAAGACGGTGGGGATTGTTAATGTCTTAGAATCTTTTATGGTAACGCTCCTATCAATTTCAATCCCCTCACCCGCACCAACCCTTCCAAAACCGCACTATCCCACGAAAAACACTATATCCTTGCCTCCCTTGTCAAAGGGAGGTGGATTGACGGCAAGGCACAAACTGTTGCTCTATTGCGTTTTACTTGCGACACACCCGCCTTTTTTATTCGCCAAACCTTTCTGCCGCCAAGACGGAGGGATTGCCCCATCCCACCATCAATGAGATTTTCTGCACCCCTATATTCATAACTAACTATACCAAAATCAGTTATATTTCTTTTTCATTATCATTTGTACAGTTATATTGCAATCTCAATATTATTTTCCGACTTCCTTTTATTTCCGTTATCCCACCCTCTGCAATTTTTTCACTCCCTCGTTTCGTTACACTTCCGTTCCAACTATCAGCAATCCGATATACAGCCATAATATATATTTAACATTGTCACAGATAAACCAAACTGCATTATCCGCCACCAAGACCTCCCATAATTTTCAAGTTTCTGTGATGCTTCCCCCTCCCTGCCGAAAAAATCTAAAATCATCAAAAATCATCATTCGGTTATTCTTGCGTCGATCTGCCGTCACCCCCGATGCCGTAACGGTTTACGCCCCCTCCGACATAAAAACCGATTCATCATAAATCATCACGCTGTGAATTACATATTTCACCTTTATTTTACACATATTTACTGTTGTCGCTTTACTTGCCGCTTTACTTGACAGAACAGCCGTTTTTGTATTATAATAAAGGTTGAAATTGAATTATACCGCCATATCGGGCGTATGAAAGGACAACTCGCAAAATGGAAGAGAAAAAATATGACTTTTCTGCCATAGAAAGTAAGTGGCAGAAATACTGGGACGAGCATCAGACATTCAAGGCTGAAAACGGCAGTACCAAGCCGAAATTCTACGCTCTCGTAGAGTTCCCCTACCCCTCCGGCGCAGGTATGCATGTAGGTCATATCAAGGCTTATTCGGGCCTTGAGGTAGTCAGCCGCAAGAGAAGGCTTCAGGGCTATAACGTACTGTTCCCGATTGGCTTTGACGCTTACGGTCTGCCCACCGAGAACACCGCCATCAAGACCGGCGTTCATCCCCGTAAGGTCACCGATAACAACATAGTAAAATTTACCAATCAGCTCAAGCGTGTAGGCTTCTCGTTCGACTGGTCAAGGGTCATCGACACCACCGAAGAGCGTTATTACAAGTGGACTCAGTGGATATTCCTCAAGATGTTCGAGCATGGCCTTGTATTCAGGGATAAGACGCTCGTAAACTACTGCCCGAGCTGTAAGGTCGTGCTTTCAAACGAGGACTCACAGGGCGGTCACTGCGACATCTGCCACAGCGAGATAGTGCAGAAGACCAAGGAAGTATGGTATCTGCGTATCACCGAATATGCCGACAAGCTGTTACAGGGACTTGAAACGGTCGACTATCTGCCTAACGTAAAGCTCCAGCAGGAGAACTGGATAGGCAAGTCTACAGGCGCTTTCGTCAACTTCTCCATCAAGGAAAACGGCGAGAAGCTCCGCATCTACACGACACGTCCCGACACGCTCTACGGCGTAACATTTATGGTTATCGCTCCCGAGCATCCCATAATAGAAAAGTACAGGGATTCCATAAAGAACATTGCCGACCTTGACGCTTACAAGGCGGAGTGCAGCAAGAAGAGCGAATTCGAAAGAACACAGCTTGTCAAGGACAAGACAGGCGTAAAGATAGACGGTCTTACCGGTGTAAACCCCGTTACCGGCAAGGAGATCCCGATATACATTTCAGACTATGTAATGATGGGATACGGTACGGGCGCTATAATGGCGGTTCCTGCTCACGATACCCGTGACTATGAATTTGCAAAGAAGTTCGGCATTGATATAATCGAGGTTATCAAGGGCGGCGACATCTCGAAGGAAGCCTACACGGGCGACGGCGAGATGGTGAATTCAGGTGAGCTGAACGGCATCACTAACAAGAAGGACGCTATCGAAAAGATGCTCGGCGTGCTTGCAAAGCTCGGCTGCGGCGAAAAGGGCGTACAGTACAAGATGAAGGACTGGGCGTTCAACCGTCAGAGATACTGGGGCGAGCCTATCCCGATAGTACACTGCCCCGACTGCGGAATTGTTCCCGTACCTTATGAGGAATTGCCTCTGGAGCTTCCTCCCGTTGAGAACTTCCAGCCCGGTCAAGACGGCGAAAGTCCGCTTGCAAAGATAGATTCATTCGTACACTGCAAATGCCCCAAGTGCGGCAAGGACGCACGCAGAGAAACAGATACAATGCCCCAGTGGGCTGGCTCAAGCTGGTACTTCCTGCGTTACTGCGACCCCAACAACGACAAGGAATTTGCTTCACAGGAAGCGCTCAAATACTGGCTTCCTGTTGACTGGTACAACGGCGGTATGGAGCATGTTACCCGTCATATGATCTACTCACGTTTCTGGCACAAGTTCCTTTACGACATAGGCGAAGTTCCCACTCCCGAGCCTTACGCAAAGCGTACCGCACAGGGTCTTATCTTAGGTCCGGACGGCGAGAAGATGAGCAAGTCAAGAGGCAACGTAATCGACCCGAATGACGTTGTTGACGTATACGGTGCAGACGTTCTTCGTGTATATGTTCTGTTCATGGGCGACTATGAGCAGGCGGCTCCCTGGAACGACAGCAGTATGAAGGGCTGTAAGCGTTTCCTTGACCGTGTATGGAATCTTCAGAATATGCTTGTCCGTGGCGATGAATACTCAGACGAGCTGAGAACATCAATGCACAAGACGATAAAGAAGGTCAGCGAAGATATTGAGAAGATGAGATTCAACACGGCTATCGCCGCTATGATGTCGCTTATCAACGAGATTACCGCAAACGGCAAGATCAACGATGCCGAGATGAAATCGCTGCTGATACTCTTGAATCCCTTTGCTCCCCACATCACCGAGGAAATGTACAATTCGCTCGGCTACGGCATACTGAACGAAGCGCAGTGGGTAACATACGATGAGGCACTCTGCGTTGACAGCACCGTTGAGATAGTAGTTCAGCTGTGCGGTAAGATAAAGGCTCGTATAAACGTGCCTACAGCCGCCGACAAGGACGAACTGCTGAAGACAGCAAAGGAAGCTATCGCTCAGTCGCTTGAGGGCAAGACGATCCGCAAGGAGATAGTTGTTCCCGGCAAGCTCGTAAACATTGTTGCAAACTGATAATATAAGGATAATACAAAACCGCTCCCGAAGTGTTACGGGAGCGGTTTTTGTTTAGTTTGTATGCTTTTAAGGAGGCGAGGGTGGTAGTGCTTTTCGAGGGATGTGCGGTTTTGGAAGGGTTGATGTGGGGCGAAGGGTTATCGTTCTTTTGTGATGGTTGTGAGGATGGAAAGGTTCGGTGCAACGGGAGGGGCGAGCCCGCTCCCCTACGAAAAGCGAGTGGGATAGTTCAAATGCAAAACCGTATAAGTAAACACAGATGCTCCCCTACGAAAAGCGAGAGGGATAGTGCGGTTTTGAAAAGGGTTGTGAAAATAGCAAAGTTCGGTGTAGCAATCCCTCCGTCTTGACGGCAGAAAAGTTTGTAGCATAAAAAAGGCGGATATACTGCAAGCAAACGCAATAAAGCAACAGTTTTTGTCTTGCTGTCAATCCACCTCCCTTTGACAAGGGAGGCAAGAATGTGGTGCGAGTCGAGGGGTAGTGCGGATGCGAAACAAGCAGAAAGCGGTTTTCGTTTATCCTATATGCTTTCAAGTGCGTAGCCTTTGCCTCTTTCGTAGGTGATAGTCGCATAGGCTTTGTTATCATCGAGCTTTTTATTAAGCCGTGAAACCGCCGTGAACAGCGCATTTGCGTTGTCGGAATACGGCAGACCCCATACATTTTCATAAAGTTTGGCTTTTGGCACGGTACTGCTATCCTATATGCTTTCAAGTGCGTAGCCTTTGCCTCTTTCGTAGGTGATGGTCACATCGGCTTTGTTATCATCGAGCTTTTTATTAAGCCGTGAAACCGCCGTGAACAGTGCATTTGCGTTGTCGGAATACGGCAGACCCCATACGTTTTCGTACAGCTCGGCTTTTGGCACGGTACTGCCGATATTACGGGCAAGCATAAGCAGAATCGAGAACTCTTTCTGGGTGGTGAGCAGGTCGTTGTCGGCAAAATATGCCGCCATTGAAACCGTATCAAGTCTGAGCCTTCCGAACGAGATATAACGCTTGTCTTTCCGTACCGAGCGAAGCCTTGCCTCTACCCTTGCTATCAGCACCTGTATATCGTAGGGCTTCGGCAGATAATCGTCGCCGCCTGCTCTAAGCGCCGTTATAATATCATCGTTTTCGCTGAGTGCGGACAGGAACAGTATCGGAATATCGTACTTTGCCTTTATCTCACGGCAGAGCGATATTCCGTCACCGTCGGGCAGCATTATATCAAGTATCACAAGATCGACATCGTTATTCGACAGCATATAACGGCACTGTGCCGCATCTGCCGCCTCAAGAACGCTGTAATCCTCCATAGAAAGACACGAGCTGTTTATCTTCATTATATGCGGATTGTCCTCTACAAGCAGAATCGTACTCACTTTGCATCTTCCTTTCCACACGGTACGGTAAAGCGGAACACCGCTCCGTTTTCACTGCTGTCTGCGGTTATTTTGCCGCCTGTCGATTCTATAATATCACGGCAGATATAAAGTCCCAGCCCGTTTCCGCCGTCCGTGCTGTAGCCTTTGTCAAACAGGTGTGTAAGCGCCTCACGGGATATTCCCGTTCCGGTATCGGATACTGTGAACACGGCGAAATTATCTCCGTCGGCGGATCTTTCTGCCGAAAATGTCACTGTTCCGTTCTCGGTATGCTTGCCCGAATTTACAGCCAGATTTATAAGCACCTGAAGCAGCATTTCACGGTTTGCTATTATATCGGGGCAGTTATCCGCCCTTGTGACAAGCCGGTTGCCGTGCTTTGCAAGTATAGGTCTGCAAACCGCCGCCGCATCGGAAAGAACGTCCCTTGCGGCAAACCTGCTAAGTTCCATTGCCGTTACCTCGTTATGAGATACCGAGAGCAGCTTTGTCACCATATCGGACAGACGCTGAGCCTCGCTTGAAATCGTTTCAAGATTTGACAATGTTTCATCGTTCACGACATTCTTTTCTATCTGTTTTTCGGTAAGCTGTGCGTATCCGCTCATTACCGTGAGCGGAGTTTTCATTTCGTGGGCGATATTGTGCATAAAATCGGTTTTCAGCCTGTCGAGCTTTTCAAGCGTTTCATTCATTTGGGTAACCTGCGATTCACGCTGTTTCGATTCGTCAAGGCGACGCTCTGTTCTGGAAAGATTTATAGTAAGCATGACCGCATTGCAGAACACGAACAATATCGTGGCATAGGAGCGGATGTAGAATATCTTCGTGAAATAGGTAAGCCCTTCTATCAAATAAACTACTGTGGTAAGCACAACGGTAGAGCATACTATATTGCTGTCGATGTAGCCCATAAGCCTGTGTTTTACCGCCGTAACACAGATATATGCAGAAGAAAGAATCAGATAAACTGCCATAACAGCGCCTGCAACAACGGTGAAGTGCGTATAAACGGTTGACGGCGTAAAGATGTAGAACAGCAATATCGCACCTGCAGAGCATATAGAGGTCACAACAAAATGCTTATGCGGTCTTAATCTGAGTGCGGCAAAGGCATAGAGCAATATAAACACGAAATAGAGTATATTCGTGATGTATTCGAGCTTATGCTCCGTGTACCAGTCAAGATAGGGGAACAGTACGCCTATCTGCTTGCTTTCGTATATGAGATAATGCAGAGCCGCAGTAAGACAGGACAGTGAAAACCACATCATACTGCGTTTTCTGTTTCCGAGAAGGAACATTCCGAAAAAGAATATAGCCATAGCGAGCAGAGTTCCTGCAATAAGTCCGTCACTAACGGTCTGCGCCCTGTCATTTGCGGATATAAGCGGAGCTTTTGCAAGGCACAGCTTTTGTATCGTGCCTGTCCTGTGATTGAACCATGCGTGACGGATTATTATCTCCGCAGTATCCGCCTGTGCGGTGAAATATAACGTGTATCTGTCTGTCGCAGGAATAAATTCTTCGGCATTGTCGGACACCTTACCGACCTCGCTGAGCAGTTTTCCGTCAATATAGACCTGTTGCGCATAGGTCGCCGTTTCTCCGGAAAGTCCGTAGGTGACACCTTTTTCAAGGGGCAGTACTATGCGGAATGTGGCGTATTTATCATCGGGATCGCCCTGCGATATATCGCCTTTTGCAAAATCGTCCGGGGTATACAGCCGTCCTGTGTAATATTCGCCGGAGGATATATCTATACCGACACTTTGCTTTGACAAATCGACATCCGCTATTTTGTCCGCAGACGGTATATCGACAGATTCCGGCATTGTGCCTGCGGTAAGAAGATAGAAAAACAAAGAAACTATTATTATAAACAATACACAGACTAAAGCTGTTTTGGCATTTCTCCGCACTTTTCCGTTCATACTCTCACCCCCTTGTATTTTACTCCGCTTTTTCGGCGGATACGGCTTTCTTGCCGAATTGTAAGAAAATTCTTATTCTATTTTAACACAAAAAAGGAAAGCCGACAAGGAGAATACGCAAAATTAAATATTAACAAGCAAAAAAGTCTTTTCTTTTTCAGCGATATGTGATACAATAATAGGGAACATATTTAAAAATCTCCGATGAAAAGGAACGGAATAAATTATGAAAAAACTTTTACGCTTTGCATCCGCCTTACTTTGCGGAGCAATGTTACTTTGCTCGCTTTCCGTTACCGCTTTTGCGGAAAACGACGACGAGGTATATGATTTTGACCCGAACACCGACAAGATATACAGCGAGGCTGTGTATATGGTCAACACCGACACGGGCGATGTGGTGTACAAGAAGAACGAGAGCAAAAAAATGTACCCCGCTTCAACCACAAAAATAATGACCTGCATAATTGCGCTTGAACATCTGTCCGAGGGCGCTTTGTCAAAGAAGGTGGAAGTGCCTTATGACTGCTTCAACGATTTCTACGAGGACCCGAACTACAGCGACCCGTCAAATGCGGCGATAGAGCCGCTGCAGGACAATCTGACATACAAGGACTGTCTGTATGCGCTTATGCTCCCGTCTGCCTGTGAAGCGGCAAACATTCTTGCCTATAATATAGGCGGAGGAAGCATCACAAAGTTTATCGGAATGATGAACGAAAAAGCGAAAGAACTCGGCTGTACCGGAACAAACTTCGTGAACGCACACGGTCTGCATAACGCAAACAACTACACAACTGCGGAAGATCTGTACAAAATGACAAAATACGCATACGACAAATTTCCGCTGTTCAAGAAAATAACAAGCACATACGAATATGAGATGCCGAAAAATGACGCTAACCCCAGCGGTTACTCGATATACAGCACTATCTCACTTCTTCGTCCCGGCAGTGTTTACGAATATGAATACGCATACGGCACAAAGACGGGTACTACGGACGAAGCCGGAAGATGCCTTGTTTCAGCCGCTAAGAATCAGTACAACTATATCCTTGTGACGCTCGGCGCACCGGTAAAGGACAAGAACGGCGAATACTATGACGACTGGTATTCGATGGTGGATGCACTCAATCTTTATCAGTGGGCATTCACAAACTTTGAAATGGCTACCGTTGTAAACAAGGACGAGCAGATAACCGAAGTCAAGGTCGAAATGGGAGAGAGTGCAACGCACGTTATACTGACACCCGAAAGCGACTACACGGCGCTTATGCCGAAATCGGTAAAGGAATCGGGAGTGCAGAAGGTCTTTAAGGCATATGAAAGCGTACAGGCTCCCGTGAAAAAGGGCGATATACTCGGCGTAATGGACGTTAAATTCAAGGGCGAAACTATTGCCACGATGAACCTTGTGGCTAACAACAACGTTGCAAGATCGGACGTGGAGTATTATATAGAAAAAGCAAAGGACGAGTTCGACAAGCCGTGGTTCAAGGTTTCGGTTGTCGGAATAGTTGTACTGCTTATCTGCTTTATCGTTACAAGAACGATAGAAAACTCCAAGCGCAGAAAGCTGGCATCAAAGGAGAAGCGCCGCTTTGAAAGCTACGCTAAAAGACGCTGATGCAAGGTGTTAATATAATCTGCCTCGGCAGGCTTAAGGAAAGCTATCTGAGGGACGCCTGCAAGGAATATGAAAAGAGGCTCGGCGGCTCCTGTGTGCTGAAAATATATGAGCTTGAGCCTGTCACACTGCCGAATGAGCCGTCTGACAGGCAGATAGAGGACGCACTCGAAAAAGAAGCTGAAATGATAGAAAAGAAGCTGGCGAAGAACGCTCTTACCGTTGCTATGTGCATTGAGGGAAAGCAGCTTTCAAGCGAGGAACTTGCCGCTAAGCTGAGCGATACGGCGGTGCAGGGAAAGTCAGCGGTGAACTTCATAATCGGAAGCTCGTTCGGGCTTGCGCCAAAGATAAAGGCGATGGCTGATGTAAAGCTGTCGATGTCGAAGATGACTTTTCCGCATCAGCTTGCAAGGGTGATGCTCCTGGAGCAGATCTACAGGGCGTATAGTATTATTGCGGGGAAAAGGTATCACAAATAAATACCATAACAGCTTCAATGCGATTTCCATAAATGGGGGGTGTACCATGTTCACAAACGACAAGTCGGCACTTTTGCAATCATTGCTTTTTCCTGTGTTAATTATTATATGGGGCATTGCACGCACTGTTACCGACTTTCTTTATGCAGGCGGAATTTCAGCGTTTACACGGCTTGACGCTTTGTGGCGGTATGTTTGCTTCGGAGCTATAATATGCAGTGTAATTGCAATAATTATAACACTCTGTGGAAAGGTCGATACGTCACGTTACTTTTTAAAAAGGCTTATAGGCACATGCGGACTGGTTGTTTTATACGGCGTTGCAATGAGCTTCGCCACAAGTATGCTTCCTGCCGTGTTCATCGGAATTGCGGGTATTGCTTATCAGATACTCAGAGTGCAGGACGATGATTCAAGTAAAACGGAGCGTGCGGTACTTATGCTGTCTGACCCGGCTATTCATCTTACGGTGTTCTGGGGGATCCAATGGGTATCTGAATTTGTTAAAGCGGAATAATATAAGGCGGAACAGCATAAAAACCGTTCCGCCTTTTCTGTATATAATATGCAAAAGAAAAACCGCTTTGATAATGATTATCAAAGCGGTTGGCACGCCAAGAGGGATTCGAACCCTTATTACCCCAAAAGTTTTTCTATGTTATCAGCAATACGAACCTTAAATTCTTCCATCGCAGATGGAAAGGTGTGCTGATAGACCTTTTCAATCATGTCAGTCGATGAATGCCCCATTAATTCCGCAATATATTTCTGTGGTATTCCAAGCAATAATGCTTGACTGGCGTAATAATGTCGCAAAGAATAGAATCTAAATATATGTAGCCCGTGTTTACGAAGATATGAATTCCAATCACGGCTTATTTTATTTGAAGATATAACGCAAATCCGTTTTTTATCCGGAGTATTCATGAGTTTATCTCGCAGTAAGGGCAATATTGGTATTGTCCTATATCCGGCGTATGACTTAGGCGGCTTATATACTTCTCTGCCATGCTCATTTATTACAACTGCTTTGCGAATTTCTAATCCGTCAGCGGTAATGCAATCCTTTGTCAATGCACATATTTCCGAAGGACGCAATCCACATTGACTGGCTAATAAAAATGGAATCTCAAGCTCTGTATTTTTGATTAGTTTGTATATTACTTTTATTTCGTTTTCATCCGGTACATAAAATGATGATTTTATCTTTTGCGGTAGTGATATACGATAGACAAAATCGGGAGCGAACATTTGCAAAGAGGCATGCAATAAACCATACGCATTACGTACCGTTTTAGGTGAATAACAATAAGATAATTTATTGATTGCTCGCTGAATAAGTTCCTGGTCAAGTTTAGCTATCTTAACGTCGTGCAAAATATACAAATAACGCTGATTTGCTTTTTTGTAACCGTAGATAGTAGATGGGGATAAAACAGCGGTTTTGCTTTCTATATAGCGATCTATCGCCTGTTTTACAGTGATATTT
>ERZ1026848.276-NODE-276-length-29180-cov-23.688858_pt1 | contig 29180 bp, 29 predicted proteins | sample MGYA00380154_ERZ1026848 | MGnify/ENA primary metagenome ERZ1026848 (study PRJEB33269, sample SAMEA4719790) | human gut metagenome | biome: human-associated habitat; feature: organic feature; material: feces | place: Cameroon | collected 2013-10 ...
TGACCGCCTTTCGAAAAAGCGGCGGAAGCTATGAAGAACTGATGACCTTTCTGGGCCGGTAAGGCGACGCATCCGGCTCGCCGACTTGCGCCGCTACGCGGCGCTGACTGGGCATGAGTGGAATTTTTTCGGGAAGTTCAGATTCGTGTTGATCAGCAATACGGAGAAAGACACCTGGGAAGCGCTGAGGTACTACCGTCTTCGCGAAAAGATCGAGGAGCTGTTCGCGGCGCAGAAGCATTCAATGGCGGGGTGCCGTCCCCGAGTTTGGACGCCGGAGCGGTTGCGCGGACGGCAGTTCGTGCAGTTTGTTGGACTCGGCTACTACTTCTTCTTCCTGAACGAGCTCAAGAAGCTCAAGGCGCGCCTGGGGGTTGATGACGGCACGAAGTCGGCGGTTCAGCTTAAAAACGAGAGCAAGCTGCGCTCGTGGCTGGAAAACAAGACCTTGGTGCAGATCTTGCAGTGGTTCGATGCGGTGTACGCCATGCAGGTCGAGACGCCTTACGGCAAGCGGATCATTACCACGGAGACCACCGCTCGCGACGAGCTTTTCCTACGCGAGCTGGGGATCACGCTCGTACACTGAAACGTGTTCCCTTTGTGGAACTTTCAGGTTCAACGCTCAGGCCGACAAGCTTGTCGAGGAGATGGCCAAGCTCATGGTAGCCATTACGCACATGAAAAAGTGCGATGAGAATGTGGCCGAGCACATGGACAACTTCGTCGAAGAGCTCGCGGACGTCAGGATCGTGGTCGAGCAGCTGATCTACCTTTTGAGAGACGATTACCGCCGCGACTTCGATCGCGAGATCGAGTCGAAGATAAAGCGCACGCTCATACGCCTGGACGCAACCGTGGCCGCTACACAGGAGAAGTAAAATGTTCGACAAACGCATCGGCGCACTCAAGCTTGTTAGTGCAAGCGAGATCCGGGAGCGCTACGGATGGTCCAGAGGCAAGCTCTGTCAGAAAGTGACCAAGGGAAGCTTCCCCTCGCCTATCGACAAGAACTCGAGCAAGGAGAACCTTTGGAATGCTCGTGCCGTGGAAGCGTTCGACCAGACGCGCCTGCGCCGGTCGATGTGAACCTGAGATAAATCGATGCCTAAAAAGTGGCACAAGATTTGGCTTGACGCCTTGAAAAGCCCATGGAACAGGGACTTTTGGCGGAAGGAGTGGGATTTGAACCCACGATACGGTATAACCGTATACCGGATTTCGAGTCCGGCGCATTCGACCACTCTGCCATCCTTCCGTTGCTTTCAGAGCAATGAGGCGTGCATATTATCAAAAGTTTTGAAATTTTGCACGCCCCCTGCCGATTTTTTGTTTTTTCAGTCGATCGGACGGTGCTGCGGAAAGAGCCGCCCCCACTTTCTCAGAAAGCCGTGGGCGAAGCGTCCGGCAAAGACGGCGGTCACGAGAGTCCCCTCGCGCAGGCCGTAGATCATGCCGAAAAAGCTCAGGCTCATGGCCACCGACACGATCACCAAAAAAACGTCGATCATCATGCGGATCGTGCCGAAAGACCCCCCGAAGCGATGCATGACGGCAATGGCCAGGCCCTCGGGCGGCAGCACCAGAAGGCGCGCAAACACCATGCCCGAAACACCCAGGCCCGTCAGGACCGTGCCCAGGCACACCTGCAGGAAGGCCCAGGCGTAGCTCGTGGGCTGCATGAAGTCGGTCACCCACATCGACAGGTCAAAGACGGCGCCGAAGACCGCGCAGGTCGGCAGCTGCTTGAGCGCCTTGATCCAAATGTTCTTGGGGTCGACCAGGCACTGCAGCACAAAGAAAAAGGCGTTGGTCAAAAACACAAAGAGGCCCATCGTCAGGCCCGTTTCGCGGGCCAGCACAATGGCCGCGGAACTGACGGTACCCGTGCCCAGCCCCGCATGCGTCACGGTGGCGATGCCCAGCGACAAAACGACCAAGCCGAAAAGAAAAATCAGCGATCTCGAAATCACGGCTGCTCTCAACGGAAAAAATAAGCGATCGAACGTCGGACGAATGACTCGGGCGGCGCTTGAAACAAATCGCGCGGAAAAAAGACGAAATTTTAGTGTCCTTCTCCTTTTTGGGCATAGGCCGAACACCGTAGCCGCACACCCGTCGGCAAGGGTCCAAAGGCCGCGGCATCGGGGGCGGTTTGCTGTCGGCTTTTACCGACAAACCGCCGCCTTTGACGCGTTTTTGACGGCGTAGCGTTGCCGTGCACGGCATAATTCGCATGGAAGGCGGCTTGTCGATGGGGCCGGCCGCGTTTTGACGTATTCAGACAAAAGGTTCGTACCGTGTTTCAATTTCAGCTGATGACGCCCATCGTGTGGCTTACACGGCTTTTGGTGGGCGCCTATCCCCTGTGGGAAGGCAGCAAGCCCTCCAAGGCGCAGCGCATCTACTTTGCCAATCACACCAGTCATCTGGACACGATCGTCATCTGGACCTCGCTGCCGAGCCTGCTGCGCGGGCACACCCGCCCCGTGGCCGCGAAGGACTATTGGGATCACGGCATTTTCCGCAAGCGCATCGCGATGAAGGAACTCAACGTGGTGCTGATCGATCGCCGGCGCACCGAACACGCCGACCCGCTCGGGCCCCTCAAGGAAGCGCTGCGAGCGGGCGACTCGCTCATCATCTTTCCGGAAGGCACCCGCCGTCCCCAGCCGTTGCCCAGCGAATTCAAAAGCGGGCTGTGGCGTCTGATGCGTGAGTTCCCCGACGTCGAACTCATCCCGGTGTACATCGAAAACCTGCACCGCGCCATGCCCAAGGGCGTGTATCTGCCCGTGCCGACCATCTGCTCGGTGCACTTCGGCGCCCCGCTCGAACACGATCCGTCCGAGCCCAAGGAAGAATTTCTCACGCGCGCCCGTCAGGCCGTCGTGGATCTGGCGCAGCAGCAGTAAGGGAGGTTGATCGGCATGATGCGACTCGGTATCAGCCTTCAGGAAGGCTATTTGATCATTCTGGCCACGCTCATCGTGTTGGAGGGCGCGGGCACCATCTACGGCTTGTGGGCGCAGGGACGCGCCACGAGCGAAGAGGCGCTGCGGCGCCTGGCCGTGGCCAACTCGCGCGTGCGCATGGGCTGGTGGCTCATCATCGTCTTTACGGTGGCCTGGTGGTGGGGCATGGCCTCGCTGGTGGTGCTTTTCGCCATCTTCTCGTTTTTCCTGCTCCGGGAATTCATTGCCCTGACGCCCATCCGGCACACCGACCATTGGGTGCTCGTGGTGGCCTTCTATTTGGCCATTCCCGCGCAGTACGCCTTGGTGTACTTTGACCTGGCGCACGTCTTTACGCTCTTTATTCCGGTGTACCTGTTCCTCGTGCTGCCCGTCATTGCGGCCATGAGCCACGACACGGAGCGCTACCTCGAGCGTGTGGCCAAGGTGCAATGGGGTCTGATGATCTGCGTGTTCTGCGTGAGCCACGCCCCCGCCATCGCCACGCTGGACTTTGAAAGCAGCAAGACCTCGGGCGAGCTGATGCTACTCTTTTTCCTCATCATCGTGTTCCTGGCGGACCTCTTTTCGGTGCTGGCAAGCTCCGCGCTGGGCGGCAAGGCCCTGAAAATGAACCCCAACAAGACCGTCAAGGGCCTGACGGTGGGTTCGGCCTCGGCCGTGGTGGCGGGCATTGCCCTGTACTGGCTCACCCCCTACTCCGTGCTGCAGGCCGCGCTCTATGCCCTGGCGATTGTGCTGTCGTGTTGCATGGGCGATCTGGTGATCAGCTCGGTCAAGCGCAGCTTGGGCTCGAAGTCGTGGGAAGGCGAGTTTTACATCGGCCGCGGCATCATCGAGCGCCTGGCGCCCCTGACGTTTGCCGCTCCGGTGTTCTATCACCTCACGCTCATTTTCCGGAACCTTTCCAATTTCCCGAACTGAGCGGCGTTAAACTTGTCCGCACGAAGGCGCAGGAGTCTTGCGGCTCCCGCGCCTCTTTAATGCCCGTCGTTTCTTCTTCGAACTTATCCGAGTACGCTCATGCCCACCAATCAGTACGAAACCTTTCTCAAGCACGTCTATGAAACCGGCGTCGACAAAAACGACCGCACCGGCGTGGGCACGCGCTCGCTCTTCGGCTATCAGATGCGCTTTAATCTGGCCGAAGGCTTTCCGCTGGTGACGACCAAAAAGCTGCACATCCGCTCGATCGTGCATGAGCTGCTCTGGTTCCTGTCGGGCTCGAGCAACATCAAATACCTGCACGACAACGGCGTGTCGATCTGGGACGAGTGGGCCGACGAAAACGGCGACCTCGGCCCGGTCTACGGCGTGCAGTGGCGCAGCTGGCCCGCGCCCGACGGACGCAAAATCGATCAGATCAGCAACCTCATCGAGGGCATCAAAAAGAACCCCGACAGCCGCCGCCACCTCGTCGTGGCTTGGAACCCGGCCGAAGTCGACAAGATGGCTCTGCCGCCGTGCCACTGCCTCTTTCAGTTCTACGTGGCGCAGGGCAAGCTCTCCTGCCAGCTCTATCAGCGCAGCTGCGACATCTTCCTTGGGGTGCCCTTCAATATCGCCAGCTACGCGCTGCTCACCCACATGGTCGCGCAGCAGTGTGACCTCGACGTGGGTGACTTCGTGTGGACGGGCGGCGACTGCCACATCTACAAGAACCATTTCGAGCAGGTTGAGCTGCAGCTCTCGCGCGAGCCGCGCGACTACCCGCGCCTGGTGATCGCCCGGCACCCGGCCTCGATCTTTGACTACAAGTTCGAGGACTTCGTCATCGAAGGGTACGATCCCTGGCCGCACATCAAGGCGCCGATCGCGGTCTGACAAAGCTCTTGAACATTTAAAAGCTCCCGCCGTCGCCGGTCGGGAGCTTTTGCTTTTTCAAGAAGTCAGGACTCAGACGCAAGCCGTCACCTGCGCCACCACCTGCGTGACCTTCTTGAGGTAGTCGAGCCGCAGCATTTCATCGGGCCCGTGCGCGTTGGAGTGCGGACCGAGCACGCCCGTGAGCAGAAACTGCGCGTGCGGGAAATAGCGGTTGAAAAGCGGCAGGATGCCGATCGAGCCGCCGCAGCCGCAATACACCGGCGCCGAGCCGAAAATCTGCGCACAGGCCCCGTCGATGGCCTGCGTGAGGCTCTCCTTTTGATCCGGGGCGTTCCAGCCCGACTCGCCGTGGGCGTGATCGACCGTGACGCGGCAGCCAAAAAGCGGATCGGCGGTGAGCCTCTCGGTGATCCGCGCAAGGGCCGTTTCGGCCGAGGCCGTCGGCGGCAGACGCACCGACAGCTTGAGGGTCGTGCCCGCACGCAGCACGTTGCCCGCCTGCTCGACGGCCGGAATACCGTCGGCGCCCGTGACACACAGCTGCGGCTTCCAGGTGTTCATCACCACGGTTTCAAAGACGTCGCGGCTGCGAGGCTGCGTGCCGCAGACCCAGGGCAGATCCTCGTAGATTTTCTCGCCCACCACTTCGGCCCAGCGGCGCATCTGCGCGAGGCGCTCTTGGGGAATGGCGACGTTGAGGGCCGCGTCGGACATTTCACCGGTTGTCGAGTCCTCGATGCGCTCGAGAAGCGCGCGGGCGATCATAAACGAGCTCGGCGCAATGCCCGAGTACATGCCCGAGTGCACGCCGTGCTCAAGCACTTGGACAGTCAAGCGCATCGACAGGGCGCCGCGAAAACTCGTCGAAATCCAGAAGTGCTCGTAGTCGGCCGCCCCGCAGTCCATGACGACCACCAGGCCCACCTCGCCGAAACGCTCCCGGCAGCGGTCCATCCAAAATTCAAAATCGCGCGAGCCGCATTCCTCGTCGGTCTCATAAAGGCCCACGACGCGCGCGTGCGGCACGCCGGCCTCCTGCAGACTCTTGACGGCGGTCATGGCCGCGTAGAAGTTGTAGCCGTCGTCGGCCGCGCCGCGCCCGTAGAGGCTCTCGCCCTCCACGACCGGCTCGAAGGGATGTCGATTCTCACCCCAGCCCTTGCCCTCGGGCTGCTTGTCGAGGTGCCCGTAAAAGTACACCGCCGGGCCCTCGTGTCCGCCCGTGGCGGGCAGCTCGAAAAAGAGCGCCGGCGTTTTACCCGGCTCAGTGAGGACCTCAAAGTTCCCCTCGCCAAAGAGCGTGCGCCCCCAGGCGGCGGCCCGCTCGAGCGCCTGCCGCAGATAGCCGTTTTTCTCCCAGTCCGGGTCAAAGTCCTTGGATTTGCTCGGCAGCCGCACATAGGCCTTGAGCTCGTCGAGGGCGTCGCCCTCCCAGTGCGCGCACACGCGCTCGGCCAACACCCCCGCCTTTTGGCTCAGCTCTTTCGTCATCTTTTGTGTTCCTCTCGGTTTGCCGCGTCCCGACGGCGCGGCCGTTGCCGACGAATCTACCACGATTCGGCCGAGGCAAAATTTGCTAGATTTCGCGCTGACAACAACCTTTGGGCGCAAGCCCCTCCGATTCCCTATCTATGAGCTACGTTTCCCTTATCGTCGCCCGTGCCCAAAACGGCACGATTGGCCTGAACGGCACCATACCCTGGCACCTGCCCGAAGACCTGCGCCACTTCAAGACCGTCACTATGGGACACCCCGTCATCATGGGCCGCGTCACGCACGAGTCGATCGGACGGCCCCTGCCCGGCCGCACCAACATCGTCGTCTCCCGCCGCGCGGACTATCGCCCGCAGGGGTGCCTGACGGCCTGCTCGATTGAAGAGGCTCTCAAACTGGTGCCCGAGGGTCAAGAGCCCTTCATCATCGGCGGCGCCAAGATCTATGCGCAGGCCCTGCCGCTCGTCGATACCTGCTGGGTGACGCAAATCGGCGCCGAGATCGAAGGCGACGCGTTTTTCCCGGACCTCGATCCCTCAATTTGGAAGCGTGAGGTGCTCTCGGAACTGGCCGCCACCGAAAGCCGTCCGTCACTGACCTTTTGCGTGTACCGCCGCAAGGCCTGAGTTTTTCCTCTTTTTTCTTTGCGCGCCGTCATGTCGCCGCTTTTTTCGCTTTTTCTCATCACGAGCATCGCCAACATCGCCACGCCCGGCCTCGGGGCCGTAATGGCCGTCAACCTAGGCCTGGCGGGCGGCTGGGGCCGCGCCATCCCGGGCTGTCTGGGCCTGGCCGTGGGCATCGGGGCACTCTTTGTGCTGGCCCTCTCGGGTATGGGAGCGGTGCTAGCCGCCAGTCCCTCCCTCTTTGAAGCCCTGCAGATTGCCGGGGCCGTCTTTTTGGCGTACCTGGGGGTGCGCACGATCCTTAAAAAACCTCGCGGCGCCTCGCTCATCGGGCACCAAGACGAAGCCGAGGGCGGTTTGGTGCGCGAATTTTTCAAGTGCGCGGCCATTTCGGCCTCCAACCCGCAGCCCATCATCTTCGGCCTGACGGTGCTGCCGCAGTTCATCGATCCGACGCTTTCCTACACGCTGCAGTCGGCGGTGATGATTGCCGTCTACACGCTCATCGTGTTCGTCTTCATGCTCGCCTACGCGGTGCTGGCCGCCCGCGCCCGCGTGTTTTTGAGCGGACCGCGGGGACCGCGCCTGATCAACATCATTTCGGGCTCGGTCTTTTTGTTGCTGTCGGCCTTTTTGCTGTGGCGGGCGCTGGCCTGACACCGACGGTTTAGCGCTTCAAGTCGCATTTTTGACGCGCTTCGGAGCAGGCAACTTTTCGCTAAAATGTTTGATTCGTCTTCTTGGTCTTTTGCGTGCGCCCCCTGACGGGCGCCCGGCCCGGAGCGACGCGTTTTTTCAACCAAACCCCTTGTAACAAAGAAAATGACTCACGTTGTTTGCGAAGCCTGCATTAACTGCAAACGTACCGACTGTGTGGACGTCTGCCCGGTTGACTGCTTCCACGAAGGCCCCAATTTCCTGGCGATCGACCCCGACGAGTGCATCGACTGCGCCGTGTGCGTGCCCGAATGCCCCGAAGGCGCGATCTTTGCCGAAGAGGATGTGCCGGCCGACCAGCTCGACTTCATCCAGATCAATGCCGAGCTCTCGCATCAGTGGCCGTCCATCACCCGCAAGAAGCCCTATCCGGACGACGCGGACGAATGGGTGAACGTGCCCAACAAGCGCCAGCACCTCAAGCGCTGATCGGCGCGGGATTGCAAGCGCTTTTTCCGTTAGGAGTGCATCATGGCTGTCTGTCAAACCAAAGTCGTGCATGTTGAGGCCGTCGCCGACAACGTCACGCATCTGAAACTGGCCGTTCCCGAGGGCTGCACCTGGCAGACCGGCCAATTTACGCGCATTGCGCTGCCCACCACGGGTGAGCCGCAGTGGCGCTGCTACTCCATCGCGAGCAAAGCGGGCTCGGAAACGCTCGACTTTTTCATCGCCCGCGTCAAGGGCGGTGCCGTGAGCCCGCGCCTGGCGCAGCTCAAAGTGGGCGACAACATCCTCATCGACACCGAGATGAACGGCATGCTCATCGAGCCGCGTCTGCAGGAAGGCGGCACCGATCTGTGGCTCATCAGCACGGGCACGGGCGTGGCGCCCTTTGTGGCCGTCATCTCCGACGAAACCATCACCGACAAGTACGAGCGCATCTTCCTCGTGCACGGCGTGCGTCACTGGCATGAAACGAGCTATCTGCAACATGTCTTAAAGCTGCAGCCCAAGCTGCGCGTCATGGCTTCGGTCACGCGCGAGCCCGGTGCCATCATCGACGAGCGCATTCCCGACGCCCTGGAAAACGGGCACCTCGAGGAAGTGGCCGAACGGCAAATCACCGCGCAGGACAGCCGCGTGATGCTGTGCGGCAACCCGGCCATGGTCAAGGCGGTGCGCGCGAGCCTGAAGGCACGCGGCATCGTGAGCCCGCGCAACGGCCAGCCCGGCCAGCTGCTCGCGGAAAACTTCTGGCTCTAAGGCCCCACGATCCCGGCCGCCGTTTTTCCCTGCGGAAGGCGGCGGTTTCTTTTTGTGTTTTTCATCCATGCACGACACCCTGAGCACGCAGCGCCTTGCCGAGGCGCTTTGCCGTCTTTTGCCGCAGACGCAGTGCCGTCAGTGCGGCTTTGACGGCTGCGCCGAGTATGCCCGCGCCATGGCGCTCGGCACAGCCCCGATCCACCGCTGCGCCCCCGGCGGACGCGCCGGCGTTGAAAAGCTCGCCGCTGCCACGGGACAAGCCGCCGGCGACGTCGACCCCGAATACGGCCGCGAGCTGCCCTTTGCCGCCGCCCGCATTGACGCGGCGCGCTGCATCGGCTGTCGGCTGTGTGACGCCGCCTGCCCCGTGGGCTGCATCACGGGGCTGCCCAAGCACCTTTTTGCCGTGATCGAACCCGAGTGCACGGGCTGCGGCCTGTGCATGTGCGCCTGCCCGGTCAACGCCGTCGAAATGGTCGAAACCGGCCACGTTTGGAGCCAAGAGGACGCCGAGCGCGCCCGCGCCGCCTACGAGCGCACCCGAGAGCGGCACCGCCGCCGCGCCGCCGACCGAAAGGCGCAGCTCACGCGCGCCACGGCCGACAAGAGCGCCGTGCTGATGCAGGCCCTTTTGAAGGCGCAAAGCCTAAAAACCCAAAAATAATTCAGGGAGAAAACGCCATGAACGCCCAGACGCGACGCGAAATCATGGAGCGGCTCAAAAACGAGCGCCCCGAGCCCGAAAGCGAGCTCGACCACAAAAACCCCTTTGAGCTTCTCATTGCCGTGATGCTCTCGGCGCAGGCCACCGACAAGAGCGTGAACTTGGCCACCCCCGGCCTTTTTGCGGCCATGCCCGATGCGGCCACCATGGCCGGCAAAACGCCCGAAGAGGTGGAAACCTACATCAAGACCATTGGACTTTACCGCAACAAGGCCAAGCACGCCGTAGGCATCGCCAAGGCGCTGATGGAGCGCTTCGGCGGACAGGTGCCCGACGACCTCGAAGAGCTCGTCTCGCTGCCCGGCGTCGGGCGCAAAACGGCCAAGGTGGTGCTGAACGTAGCCTTCGGCAAGCCCTACATTCCCGTGGACACCCACATTTTCCGCGTGTGCGCCCGCACGAGCCTGGTGAAGGCCAAAACGGCCGACGAGTGCAGCGACAAGCTTGAAAAGGCCCTGCCCAAGGAGTACCTTGGCAACGCCCACCACTGGATTTTGCTGCACGGCCGTTACTGCTGCACGGCCCGCAAGCCGCACTGCGCCGAGTGCCCCATCGCGGATCTGTGCGCGTGGCCTGAAAAAGAGCAGCAGACATAAAGGGGAGGCATCATGGACGGCCTGACGTTGGAACTGGTTCTGTATGTGGCTGCGGGCGCAGCCCTCGGGGGCTTTGTCAACGGTCTGGCCGGCTTTGGCACCGGGCTCATGAGCCTGGGCATCTGGCTGCAGGTGATGAGCGTCGAGGAGGCCGTCCCCGTCGTGGCCGCCATGAGTGTGGCCAGCGGCGTGCAAAGCCTGTGGCTCACCCGTCACGGCGTCAAAAGCGGCCTGCACCGCATGCCGCGCTTTCTCGTGCCCGCGCTCGTCGGCCTGCCCGCGGGCGCGTGGATTCTCAACTGGATCGACGCCTCGCAGCTTAAGCTCGCCGTGGCCTTCTTCATGCTCTTTTACACGGCCTTTTTCCTCTTGCGAAAAAGCCTCAAAAAACTCTTTACCCGTGAGCGGCCCGTCTGCGACGCCCTCTCGGGCTTTGCCGGCGGCGTGATGGGCGGCGCGGCGTCCCTGTCGGGCGTCGTGCCCACGATGTGGTGCGCCCTGCAGCCCTGGGACAAGTTTGAAACGAGCGCCGTTCTGCGTCCCTACAACGTTGTCATCCTCACGCTGGTTTTCGTGTGGTATCTTGCCGCGGGTCACGTCAGCATGGCCACGTGGATCTACACCGCGCTGGCCTTTCCCGTGACCATGGTGTTCTCGCGGCTGGGCGTAGCCTCATTCCGGCGCCTGTCCGACGAGCTTTTCCGCAACGTACTCGTGGCGCTGATGCTCGTGAGCGCCTTTTCGATTCTGGCGCGCGAGTTCGGGCTTTTCTGACGCAAGACTGACTTTGTTATGCCGGGCTCCCACCCTTACCTCACCTACGCCACGGCGCGCCTGGCGTGCATGCTCTGCTTTATGGCGCCGGGCCTGGCCTATGGCCTGGTCACAAGCCGCATGCCCGCCCTCAAAACCCTCACGGGCGCCACGGAAGGTGAGATCGGCCTCATCCTGCTCGTCTTTGGGCTGGCAGGGCTCGTGGGCCTGTCCTGTGCACCCAAGCTCGTCGAGCGCCTGACGGCCAAAACGACCCTCGTGGCTGCCGCCGTCGGCTGCATGCTCTTTGTGGTGCTTGTGGCCTTTTCCACCTCCGTTGTCTTTTTCGGCGTCTCCATGGCCCTGTTGGGTCTGTGCGTGGGCGTGTGCGACGTGACGATGAACATTCAGGGCGTCTATGTCGAGCGCACCTACTCGCGCAACACCATGACCATCCTGCACGGCGGCTACAACATCGGGGCGGCGGCCGCCGCAGCCTCGGGCTCGGTCTTTGCCGTCACGTCCCTGCCACTGTGGGTGAACTACGCCCTGCCCGCCGCCCTCATGGCCTTTTTGATCTGGTGGGCCGAGCCGCGCCTGTTGACCGCTCAGGATGCCGAGAAAAGCGACGCGGGCAACGACAAGGAAACCAAAGCCGCCGCCAAGGTCGGGCGTCTGCCGCTTTTGGTCTGGATCTGCGGACTGCTTTGCGTGTGCTGCTATGTGGTCGAGGGCACCGTGGGCGAATGGGGAAGCCTTTATCTGCATCAGGTCAAGAGTGCGCCCGAATCGGTGGCCGCACTCGTCTTTGCGGGCTTTTCGGTGTGCTCGCTCTTCTGCCGCCTGACGGCCGACCGTCTGCGCAACGCCTTCGGGGACGTCTTTTTGAGCACCGCGGGGGCCCTCCTGGCCCTGGCGGGCATGCTCACCGTTTTGACGGCTTCGGGCTGGACGGCGTGCCTGGCGGGGTACGCGCTCATCGGCCTGGGCCTGGCTCCCATCGTGCCCATCGCCTTTAGCCGCGCCGGCGCCGTCAAGGACGTGAACCTGGCCAAAGCCACGGCGCTCGTTTCGCTTCTGGCTTACGCGGGCCTTCTCTTTGCCCCGCCCGCCTTTGGTCTTGCCGCCGAACACTTCGGACTGCACGCGTCCCTGTCGGCCGTGCCGGTGCTGCTGACCGTTCTTTTCGTCCTCGGGCTCATCATGGGGCGGCTGCTTAAAAAGAGCCTCTGATCCCAGGACCCAAAGGAAGACCTATGCCCCTTGAAATCGCTCTTGCTCTGCTTCTCTTGGGCTCGTGCACCGGGTTTCTGGCCGGGCTCCTGGGCATCGGCGGCGGCATGCTGCTGACGCCCTTTCTGACGATGCTGCTCGCCTATACGGGCGTGCCCGACGGCCACATCGTGCACGTGGCCATCGCCTCGTCTCTGGCGACCATCATGTTTACGTCCCTGTCGTCCGTGCGGGCGCACCACGCCCGAGGCGGCGTGCTGTGGCCGGCCGTGGCCGCCATCGCGCCGGGCATTCTTCTCGGGGCGCTGATCGGCGCCAAGATCGCCAGCCTTCTGCCCACCTTCTGGATTTCGATGGTCTTTGTGTGCTTTGTGGGGTTTTCGGCCGTCAAGATGTTCAGGGGCGGCAAGCCCGCCCCCTCCCGGCATCTGCCCGGCAAACCCGGCCTTTTTGCTCTGGGAAGCGGCATCGGCCTTATTTCCGCGCTCGTGGGCGCGGGCGGCGGCTTTATCTCCGTGCCCTTTTTGGTTTGGTGCAACGTGCAGATGAAACAGGCCGTGGGCACCTCGGCGGCGTTGGGTCTTCCCATTGCCGTGGCGGGCACGGTCGGCTACGTCATCACCGGCTGGGGGATGCCGGATCTGCCCGGCTTTCCGATGATGATGGGCTACATTCACCTGCCCGCTCTGGCATGCGTGTCGATGGCAAGCATACTGACCGCCCCTCTGGGTGCCAAGGTGGCGCACAGCATCGACACCAAGCCCCTCAAGAAGCTCTTTGCCTGCAACCTGCTGGTGCTGACCTGCTACATGCTCTATAAGGCCGTCTCGACCGTGTTGTAACTCTCCCTCCCTTAGCTTCCCGTCCACTCTGACTCTCGAGCGGAATGCCGGGGATATTGCCATCTAAATCATTGATTTTCTTTCAAAAGCACTTGATTTTTCGGTGCCTTTTTATAGAATTGAGGGTAACGAATGGCTCTCGTTTTCGGCATTGAAAATGTACTTGGATTTCAGCGTTCCGATCCCCGACACCACAGGCAAAATCAGCCGCCAAAAGACTCCGAGCGGCACCTACGTGCACTACATCCTCGGGCGTGTCTACGACCCCAAGAAAAAGCACACTGTGCCCAAGCGCGTCATCATCGGCCGCGTCTGCCCGGACGATAACAAGAAGATGATCCCCAATGAGCGCTTCCTCGAGTTCTTCCCCAGGACACCGCTGCCCGAGCAGCGTGAGCAGGCCGAGCGCTGTACCACGCTCAAAGCCGGCCCCTTCATGGTCTTTGACAAGATCGTCAGGCACTACGGCCTGGACAAGATGGCGGAAAAGAACTTTGGCAAGAACGCCGGTCTGCTGCTCGATCTGGCCTCCTACATGGTCATCGAGGAGCGCGACCAAGGCCAGTACTACCCCGATTACGCCTATCGCCGCCCGATCTTTACCGAGGGTATGCGCATCAGTAGCGACTCGGCCATTTCCCGATTCCTCTCGGGCGTCACCGACGAACAGATCTGCGGCTTTCTCAACGACTGGAACGCCGCCCGGGATCACGACTCGCGCATCTACATTTCCTACGACTCGACCAACAAGAACTGTCAGGCCGGCGAGATTGACTTTGTGGAGTTCGGCAAAGCCAAGAGCGACGACGGTCTTCCCATCGTCAACATCGGGCTGGCTTACGACAAGACAAACCAGGTACCGCTTTTCTACGAGCTGTATCCGGGCTCGATCAACGACGTCAGTCAGTTCCGCTTCTTTGTGGACAAGGCTCTGGCCTACAACTACCGCAACGTCGGCTTCATTCTGGACCGCGGCTACTTCAGCAAGGCCAACATTGCCTACCTGGACGAGCACAAGTTCGCTTTCGTGCTGATGATCAAGGGGTGCAAGCCGCTTGTGGCTGACATCATCGATGAGGTGAGGGACAGTTTTGAGGATTCATTTCGGCACAGCCTGCGGCAGAGAGGACTGAGCGGTGTGACGCTCGAACGAAAGCTCTTTGATCAGGATGCCGGGAATCGGTACTTTCATCTGTTCTTCAATCCAGCCAAGAAGGCCAGGGAGCGAATGCGGATCCAGGAGGAAATCGCCCGAATGCAGCGAATCGTGGCTTCGTTCCACGGCAAGCCCTTTGAGCCGGGCAGGGAGTACACGGAGCTGTTCGAATTTCACTTTGACAAGGACGGCAACCTGCTCTTTGGCGAAGTGCGCCATGACGTCGTTGATGCCATGTACCGGCGCTGCGGCTACTTCTGCATCGTCACCTCCGAGAAGATGACGGCCCAGCAGGCCTACGACCTGTACCGCAGCCGCGACGCCTCCGAAAAGATCTTTCGCTCGGACAAGACGTTCCTGGGCAGCAAGAGCATGCGGGTGCATTCGGGACAGGCGATGGCCGCCAAGACGTTCGTCGAATTCGTCGGTCTCATCATCCGCCAGCGCTTCTACACGCTGCTTAAAAACGAGATACTCAAACTGCCGGTGCGCAAGAACTACACGACGGTGCCGGCCGCTCTGAGGGAGCTCGACAAGATTGAGCTCGTGCGCATCAACAACAAGAGCTACCAGCTCGACCACGCCGCCACCAAAACGCAGGAAACCATTCTGAACGCCTTTGGGATGACGAAAAACGATGTCATGGAACAGGCCGCGCTGATCTCGGCTCGCCTGGCTGAGGCTGAAAAACAACCATCCCGGGACGAACCCGAGGAAGATTTTGAAGAAGAACTGATGGAGGAAGACTGCTATGCCTAAGCGCAAGATTGTTGCGTCGATCGACAGGCAGATTGAGGAAACCAAACTGTAGCTCAAGGCGGCTAAGGCCCGCTACGACCTGCTGGCGGCGCAGCTACAGGCTCTGGACCGGGAGCGCACGATGAGGCTGGCTGAAGTGCTGGTGGCCGCGTTGGCCAAAAGCGGCAAGACGATGGACGAAGTGCTCACGTTTTTGAGCCGCTAATTGAGCCCCCACTGGACATGAGAGTAAAAGCGGGCGGGAAGTTCAGGACATCCTTTTCATGAAGTGATTAACCCGTTTCTTGAGTTTGTCCGTCATCGTCGGAGCGCGGTTTCATATATCCGTCTTGACGGCCCGATTGACATACTCATCCGGATTCAATTCGGGGCTGTACGGCGGCAAGAAAAAGAGCTCGATCCGATCCTTGTGTGCCTCTGTCCACGCCGGCACTTGCTTGCTCGTGTGAACCCTCGGATAGTCGACAATCAAAAAGATTTTCCGCTGCTCATCTTCAATCAGATCCTCCAAGAATTCGATGAAGCTTTCCCGGTTCATTGCATGATCCTGAATCTTGAATCGCAGTAAGCCCTGATTGGATATTGCCGAGATCATCGTGGCCGTGCGACAACGTCCGTCATGAGGCTCGAGAATCGGTGTCTGCCCCTTAGGCGAGTACCCGGTCACCCAGTTGGAGTCGTGCTTGACCGCAGTCTCGTCAGACCAGTAAATGACTGCATTTTCCAGAGCTGCACGGGTTGCAATCTCCGGGTAATCGTGCTCCTTCCACTTCTTGACGCGCTCGCTGTCCTGCTCAATGGCTCGGAGGGCCGGACGTTGCACGGTCATGCCCCACGAGCGCAGGTACACGCCGACTCGAGATAGCGACAGATCGATACCGAATTTTCTATTGATCAACGCCCTCACAGCCCTTCGAGTCCAAAGTGCAAAATCGAATTTCAGCTGCTTGGGATTCTTCTCAATGATCAGCTTGCGCAGAAGGCTTTTCTGCTCGACCGTGAGCTTTGCCCCAATGCCCTTCGGACGACCGCGCTGACCGCCTTTGGTGGCCTGCTCCTGGGAGGTCTTCCGAGCATTGCGCAACCACTTGTACACGGTTCCTTCAACCACGCCAAGGGCGCTCGAAATATCCGTGATCTTGCTACCGGCCTTACGCATGGCAAAGAAACACCCCCGCATGCGCGGGGAAGACCCGGTCGAAATGCCCCCAAGGTGGATGCAATCGGAAACACCCCCGCATGCGCGGGGAAGACTGTACTTATTCAGCTCTTCGGCTTCATCCTTCGGAAACACCCCCGCATGCGCGGGGAAGACGGTAGATGACTCTGAAGAGCAAAAAGCGTATGGAGAAACACCCCCGCATGCGCGGGGAAGACTTATATTGCGCAGAGTAGCACGCCGTGCTATAGGAAACACCCCCGCATGCGCGGGGAAGACTAAAAGATGATCGAGGCCGTGTCGCCGTCCTTGAGAAACACCCCCGCATGCGCGGGGAAGACCGTCAAGCGCCGCTAGGTTTGCCTGCATGTTGGCCACCGTTCCGGAAACACCCCCGCATGCGCGGGGAAGACCTCAGTCACATATACATGATGCACGCACCTAGGGAAACACCCCCGCATGCGCGGGGAAGACTATCAAACATTGCACGCTGTGCATTTTTTTATAGAAACACCCCCGCATGCGCGGGGAAGACCTCGGAGCGCGGCGGCGCAAACTTGCCGTTTTCGGAAACACCCCCGCATGCGCGGGGAAGACTGCAATGTCGCGCCTTCTTCGGTCACGGCATGGGAAACACCCCCGCATGCGCGGGGAAGACGTAGCCTCGACCATGTAATCGCCGAGGTTGTTAGAAACACCCCCGCATGCGCGGGGAAGACAGCAAAATCCTGTACCTCTTTAATGATTTGCCCACAAAATATGGGGTTCTAATCCAATTAAGGGGAGACAGCTGCCGTTACATACCTACGCCTACCATGAGGAGACGGGTTGCAGGTCAAAGTATATCGGAGCGATCAGTTGGAAGGACGGGTTCGGGCATACCGCAGGCTGAGGGAATGTCGCCGTCGAATCTCACTCCGGGACTTAAGTCAGTCAAAACCCGGCAGGTGCACTGACGAGGGTAACGAGTGTAGCGTTGAAATTTTTGGTAGGCCCAGAAGGACTTGAACCTTCGACCAAGGGATTATGAGTCCCCTGCTCTAACCGACTGAGCTATGGGCCCTTTGACGCAAGGTCAATGAGGGTCGTATTGTACAAAAGCGAGGCCGCTTTTGGGGACGGTGGCGCGTCCCTGCGGCACCGGGTCCGAGAGCTCGGGCCGTGCCGCCGCACACGCGTCAGATCTTAAAGACCATCTCGCGGTAGAACTTCATTTCCTCAATGGAGTCGTAGATGTCGCTCAAGGCCTCGTGCCGCGAGGACTTCTTGTACTGCGCCATGATGGCCGGATCCCAGCGGCGCACGAGCTCCTTGACGGAACTGACGTCAATGCTGCGGTAGTGAAAGAAGTTTTCCAGGCGCGGCATCCAGCGGGCCATGAAGCGGCGGTCCTGACCGATCGTGTTGCCGCACATGGGCGACTTGCCCGCGGGCACGAAGCGCGACCAGTGCGCCAAGCACAGATCCGTGGCGGCCTCCTCGTCGATCGTGCTCTCCAGAACCCAGCGCGTGAGGCCGCTGCGACCGTGTGTGGCCGTGTTCCAGCTGTCCATCGACTTCATCACGGCTTCGGCTTGATGAATGGCGATCACGGGCCCTTCGGAGAGCACGTTGAGCTGCGCGTCGGTCACGACGGAGGCGATCTCGATGACGCGGTTGACTTCGGGCTGCAGGCCCGTCATTTCCATGTCAAGCCAAATCAGGTTGTTTTCGCTGTAGCGCGGATCTTTTTCGAGTTCTTCGGACATTTACTGAGGAATGTAAAAAAAGCGCAATTCGAGCGCCGTCACATCTAAAATTAAAGGTTATTGTATCCTTTTCCCCCTTTTCATGACCGATATCGCGTCCGTTTTCAGTGTTCTCTTCGTGCTTTTGGTGGCCTTTCACGTGTGCGTGCACACGGCCCTGACCATCACGGAAGTCAAAAGCGCGGAGGCGGGCGCCAACGTCGTTCCCGCAGCCTTCCGGCCGCGCATTACCCTGGCCGAGCACCGCAAGGCGATCGACTACACGGGCGAAATCATCCAAAGCGACCTGGTGGCCGCGCTGCTGGGCGCGGGCATCGCGCTGCTGCTCACGTTCGGCAACGGTTTTACGCTGCTGCTGGCGGGCATCACCACCTTCTTCGGGCAGGGCGCGGCCGCGCACATCGCCCTGGCGCTCATCATCAGCTTTGCCCTGGCCGTCATCGATTTTCCGCTTTGCTGGTGGAAGGACTTTCGCATCAACGAGCGCTACGGCTTTGAAAAGACGCCCCCGAAGGTCTGGCTCGTCAAGGCCCTCAAGGAAATGATTCTGGGCTGGTGCTCTCTGGCGCCGGTGATCGTCGGGGCCCTCCTGGTCTGCGAAATCGCCTCCTACCACTGGTGGACCTTCGCCTTTGCCGCCACGGCCGCCTGGTTTGTCTGGAAGATTTCCATCGCCCCGCGCGTGATCGGCTTTCGCCAGACCAAGCCCATGCAGGAAGGCCCCTTAAAGGAGCGGCTCAAGCAGCTTTTAAAGCAGCTCGAGTTTGACGAGGCGCAGATCTACACGATGCCCCGCCCCAAGAACTGGAAGCACGGCAATGCCCTTTTGGTGCGCCGCCACGGGCAGGTGCGCCTGGTGATCTACAACCATGTGCTCGCGCACCTCACCGACGACGAAGTGTGCGCCGTCGCCGCCTGCGCGGTCGGGCGCGTCAACCGCTGCCATAACCTGGCGCGTCTGACGTTTTTCATCGGTCTGGCGCTGGTGTTTTGGTGGGGTCTGGCTTCGCTTGCCGAGCGCAGCTGGTTTTACGCGGCCCTTAACATCGAGCCCGAGCTGGCCATTCCCAACGGCGCCATCAATCCCGGGCTGCTCTTTTGCATCTGTCTGACGATCGTGCCCGTGGTGCTTTACCCGGCGGTCTTTCTCATTCACGCCTTTACGCGCATGCTCGACTACGACGAGGACGCCTATGCCGTGGCCGCCGTCGGGGCCAAGCCCCTGGTGCGGGCCCTGGCCAAACTTCACCGCGACTTTCGCAATTCGCTCATTCCGCACCCCTTGTATTCGCTGGCCAACCATCGCCGCCCGCACGTGACGCAACGCATCCGCGAGGCCCTGCTCGTCAAGCAGCGCGAGCGTAGCAATGAGGCGAGCCTTGTGAGCGACGAGCAGCGCTCGCAGACCACGCGCTTTAACATGGCCATGGAACGGCGGCGCCGTCTGCGCGACGAGCGCATCGACGCTCGGCTGCGCCTCAAAAGCGAAGTGCTGCGTGAGGCCAGTGCCCTGCGCCACCGCGATTTTTCCCTGCAGCAGGTGTAGTCATGGCGCGCCGCAGCAAGTCCAAACCGTCTTTTGAAGCACCCGCGGGCGAGACGCTCACAGGCGTGGTGACCCGCACGCACGGGCGCCACCACTACGTCACCACCGAGGACGGCGCCGTCTATGAGGCGCACCGCCGCGGCAAGAAGGCCGACGTGGTTGTCGGCGACATCGTCACCTGCACGCCCCCCTCGGGGGGCGTGGTGGCCATCGAGTCCGTGCGCGAGCGCGACAACCTTCTGTACCGCAGCGACGAGTGGCGCATTAAGGAGCTCGCCAGCAACCTCACGCTCGTGGCCTGCGTCTTTGCCTCGCGCCCGAGCTTTAACCCCAAGTTCATCTGGAAGGCGATCGTCGCCTCCCGGGCGGCGGGCATTGAAGTGGTCGTCATCCGCAACAAGTGCGACCTCACCGAAAAGGCGCAGGAAGCGCAGGATTTCGTCGACTCCCTCAAAGACTTGGGGGTGTCCACCGTCAGCGTCTCGGCCCTTTCGGAACCCCAAGGGTGCCACGCCAGCCTCTCGGCGCTTTTTGCCGGGCAGCGGGTGCTCCTGATGGGCCAGTCGGGCATGGGCAAGAGCACGATTCTCAATGTGCTTTGCCCCGAGGCGCAGGCGCGCACGCAGGAATTTTCCGAAGCGCTCGATTTGGGCAAGCAAACCACCACCAACACGGCGCTATACCGCACGGCCTTTGAGGGGCGCGACGGCGCGCTCATCGACAGTCCGGGGTTTCAGGAGTTTGGGCTCGCGCACCTGACCAAACTCGACGTGCTCGCGTGTATGCCCGACATCGCCCGCTGCGTGGACGGCTGCCGGTTCTACAACTGCACGCACACGACCGAGCCGGGGTGCTCCGTCAAGGCCGCCGTGGCCGACGGGCGGATCCGCCCCAAGCGCTACGCCTTTTACTGCGAGCTCGTCGCCGCCTGCGACAAGTAACAAGAAGCCGCCCGCAGGCGGCTTTGTCTTTCTCGATTGCTCTTAGGCGGTCAGGGGCTTAATCTCGGCCAGGTTAAAGAGCAGCTCCACCCTCGAGTCGGGCGCATACAGGCGACTGCTCGAGCGGTTCATCACGTCCACCGTCAGTTCCGTGCCCAGGGCGGCGATGCGGTAGCGGATGACGTTGCCCAAAAGCTGGTGCGAGACCACCTTGCCTTCCACGGGCTTGGAGCAGGTGGCCGGGTACCGCCCCCCCTCTTCGCGCACATATACCGACTCGGGACGCACGGCGTAAAGCGAGGTGGCGTGCGCGTCGATGATCTGCCCGGCTTCGGCCTGCGTCAGAAGGTTGTACGAGCCGATGAAGCGCGCGGCAAACTCGTTGGCGGGCGACAGGTACACTTCTTCGGGCGTGCCCACCTGCACGAAGCGCCCCTTGTTCATGAGGAAGATGCGGTCGCTCATCGTCATGGCCTCTTCCTGATCGTGCGTCACGAAGATGGTCGTCAGACGCATCTCGCGCTGAATCGAGCGGATTTCGTCGCGAAGGTTGCGGCGGATGCGCGCATCGAGGGCCGAGAGCGGCTCGTCGAGCAGCAGAATGCGCGGCTTGACCACCAGGGCGCGGGCCAGGGCCACGCGCTGTCGCTGACCGCCCGAGAGCTGATTGGGGTACTTTTTCTCGTTGCCCGTGAGCTCCACGAGGCGAATGGCCTGCGCCGTGCGGTGCAGCATTTCGGCCTTGTCGAGCTTTTGCATCTTCAGGCCGAAGGCGATGTTTTCGGCCACCGTCATGTTTGGGAAAAGCGCGTAGCTTTGAAACACCATGCCGATGCCGCGCTTTTGCGCCTTGGTGTCGGTGATGTCTTCGCCGTCGACGTAAATGCGGCCTTCGTCGGGCTTTTCCAGGCCCGCCAAACAGCGCAGCAGCGTCGACTTGCCGCAGCCCGAGGGGCCGAGCAGCGTGATGAATTCACCCTCGTTGATGTCAAAGGACAGGGCCTCGAACACCTTGGAGGTGCCGAAACGTTTGGCCAATCCCGTGACCCGCACGTATTGTTTCTTTTGTTCCATTTTTATGCTCACTGCCGAGGGCTTTAATGCGCTGCCTTGCGTTCACGCTTGGGGCGCGACAGGTACATGGCCACCCAGGTGAGAATCAGCGTCAGGAAGAAGTACGTCGCCACGATGGCGGCATTGAGATGCCCGCTCGTCATGCGCTTGGTGTAAAGGTAGATCTGAAGGGTCTCAAAGCGTGTGCCGACCAAAATGTTGGCAAAGACAAATTCGCCCATCAGGAACGAAAAACTCAGAAAGAGCGAGGCGAGCAGCGCGCGGTTGAGGTTGGGCAGAATGCAGCGCATGAAGGCCGAAAAGGTGCTCGCGCCCAAAAGGTGCGCCGCATCGATCAGATCCTTGAGGTTGATGCCCTCAAGCCCGTTGGCCAGCGCGCGGTACATGAAGGGAACGGTGATCGTAAAGTACGTGCCCACCAAAATCCACGGCGTGCCCACGATCGGCAGCGGATCGCCCGCGTAGATCTGTAGCAGGCCCACGGCGCTTACGACCGGCGGGACGGCAAAGGGCAGGATGATCAGAATTTCCATCACATCCTTGAGCTTGGGGAAATAGTAAAAGACCGCAAAGACGGCGGGCAGAACCAGCAGGGTCGAGACGACGAGCGTGGCCAAGCAAATGAAGAAGCTTCTGCCCATGGCCGACATGAAGCGCGGGTCGGTGAGCAGCTGCACGAACCACTTGACGGATAGGCCGTCGGGCAGGATCGTCGCGCCCCAGCTCGAGGAAAAGGCATACAGCACCGTGGCGGCGATCGGCAGCAGCAAGAAGAGGGCCGTCAGAGCAATCACGCACTTGTGGTAGAGCTGCGAGCCGCCGCCTTGGAGTCGATCAGAGCGCGGCATGGTAGGACCTCCGGATCAGGAATCGGTACAGCGCCGTCACAAAGCCCAGGATGAGCATGAGCAGCACCGAAAGGGCCGCCGCCAGATTGGGCTGGAAGAAGATGTCGCCCACCACGAGCTGACCGATGCGGATCGTGATGAGGTTGTAGTTGCCCACCGTCAGGGCGTAGGCACTGGCGTACGCGCCCATGGCGTTGGCAAAAAGAATCGTGAAGGTACCCGCCAGAGCCGGCAGCATCACCGGAATGGCCACGCGGCACCAGTACTGCAGGCGGCCGGCGCCCATCGTAAAGGCCGCCTCCTCCCACTCCGGTTTCAGTGCCCCGAAGGCGGGGAAAAGCAGCAGCGTGCCCAGGGGAATCTGGAAATACGTGTAGATGAGAAAGAGCCCCTCGATGCCGTACACGTTGAAGTTGTCGATGATGCCCCACTCTTTGAGCAGCAGCGTGATGGCGCCGTTAAAGCCCAGGATGATGATGAAGGCAAAGGCCAGCGGCACGCCGGCAAAGTTGCTCGTCATCGTGGTAAAGCTCACCATGGCGTCGCGCAGGCTCCCGGGGACTTTTTGCAAGCTGGCGGCCGTAAAGGAAGCGATCAAAAGGCCGAGAAAGGCGCTGCCGACGCTGAGCCAAAGCGAATTGGTGAAGGCCTGCGCGTAAAAGGCGTCACCGATGAGTTCGGTGTAGTTGGCCAGGCTCCACTGCGCGTCGTCCTCGTACCAGAACGAATTGACGATCACCCAGATGATGGGCACGATCTGAAAGGCGAAAAAGACGACGGCAAAGGGCGCGAGCAGCAACGCGTGCCCGATGCCCGACCATCGAAGCGAGAAAGCTTTCATACGGGAGCTCTGAGGGGTCTTAAGGACGGCGCCTGGGGTTGTCCGCCCCGATCGTCGTTTTGTTTCGGATTTTACCCGAGGCGGCCGCGGCCAAGGACAAACCAGCAAAAAGCCGTGAGTCGGCACGCTGAACCGGCTCACGGCTTCGTGGTTTGGAGCGGCTCCCTTACCGAGTAAGGCAGCCGATCTCAGGCCTTAGCGCATGTAGATGGACACCTTGCTCTGCCAGTTGCGCGACAGACGCGCGGTGGTCTTGGTCCAGGCCGCAAAGTCCTTGATCGGGCGCACCTTGGTGTACTGATCGCTCGGCAGCATCTTGGCGGCCACGTCCTCGGGCAGCTTGATGTGGTCGATGCGGATCGGACGGGCGTAGCCACCCGCAAGGTTGATCTGACCGGCATCCGAGAAGATGTATTCGCGGGCGAACTTGGCCGCGTTCGGGTGCTTGGCGTACTTATTGAGGATCGTCGTGTAGCCGCTCATGACGCTGCCCTCGGAGGGAATGACGACCTCAAAGCGGCTGCGGTCGATCTGATCGCGGTAGTTGAGGGCATTAAAGTCCCAGAGCATGCCCACTTCGACTTCCCCCTTTTCGAGGTTGGCCACCACAGGGTCGACCATGGAAAGGCGCCCCTGCTTGGCGATCTTGGCAAAGAAGTCGTAGGCCGGGTTGAGGTTCTTTTCGTCGCCGCCAAAGGCAATGGCCGCCGCCAGGACCGCGTAGTTGGCCTGCGCGGCCGAACCGACGGCGCCCACGGAGACGCGGTAGGTGCCCTTCAACAGATCACTCCAGGTGCGCGGGATTTCCTTGACGAGTTCCTTATTGATGATGAAGGCCACCGTGCCGGTGTAGGCCAGGCACCAGTGACCGTCCGGATCCTTGGCCCAGCCCGGAATCTGATCCCAGGTCGAGGGCTTGTAGGGCATCGTGATGTTGCGCTTCTTGGCGATTTCGCCAAATTCAAAGCCCACGTCACCCATGTCCGAGGTGGCGTTGTCGCCCTCGGCCAGGAACTTGGAAATCTGCTCGGCCGAGGCCATGTCCGTGTCCTGCGTCTTGATGCCGTACTTGGTCTGCAGATCCTTCCAGGTCTGCACCCAGTTGGCCCAGGTGTTGGGCATGCCGACCGAGTAGACGGCGCCTTCCTGCTGGGCGGCCTTGAGCAGCGCGTCGACGTCGGCCTCGGCAGCCTGAGCGCCGACGGCGCCCACAAAGGAAACGGCGGCCAAGGCCGCGGCAAAGGTGTTCTTCATAGAGTGCACTCCTCGTTGGATTATTCCTCGTTCATTTCACGCGCAAAGCGTCTCAGGCGCCCGATCAGGTACCCGGCGGTGTGTGCGGTGGCTTGAATGGCTTGGATGGCCGCATCGATGTTGACGATGGGCAGACGACCGGTGATGTAGTTGCGGATTTCCTCCCGCAGCACTTCCTCGGCGGGGCGGTTTTGCAGCTGCGCGGCCGTCTCCAGGGCAATGCGCGCCTGCGGCGGCAGCGCCCTCATGGCCATGTCGAGCTCCTGGCTCGAAAGATTGTTGGGATCGACGGACATCTGGTTTGAGTCTCGGTAAGCGTCAAACGCGGGGCCGGCAAGGGACCCCGGAACGCGAAAAGTATAGCAACAGGGCTCGGGGTCGCGCCGCGGCCAAGGCCCAAGGGTCCGCGTCTAGGTCGTTTGACGGAGCCGCAAAGCCCCCTCAATTGACTACACTCAGGGGATCACTTGATTTTTGCTCGCACGGAGACGTTTTCGCGTTTATGTTTCGACAAAACGGCGCACATTTGAGAGTGCAATTTCAGCTCGAGCGCAACAGTCCCCTGTCGCTGGACCGGCAGATCGCGCAGACCATCCGCGAAGCCATCCAAAAGGGACAGCTGCAGCCCGGCGACCGCATCGTTCCCATCCGCCTGCTGGCCCAGCACCTCGGTGTGGCCCGTGCCACGGTTGATGCGGCCTTCGGCATGCTCACGGCCGAAGGGTACTTGGAAACGGCCCGCGGCCGCGGCAGCTTTGTCTCGACCCGGTTGCCGGTGCAGACGCAGTTCGCGTCGGCCCCCGCCGGGCCCGATCCGGATACGCCCGCGCGCCCCAAGCGCATGAGCCGCCACGCCGTCGACTGCATCCAGGCCCTGGACGATCTGGCGGTGCAGTCCTCCACGCCCCTGGCCATTGCGAGCACCTCGCGCGAAGCCAGTCCCGGGCGCGAGTTTACGGACCTGCTCGTCAAAAACGCCCAGCAATACACGCAGCGGTTGAACTACGGCGACCCGCAGGGGCTGCCCGAGCTGCGCGAGGCCGTCTGCGAAGTGGCACAGCGCCAGCGCGGCGTGAACTCCTCGCCCGACCGGGTAATCATCACCACCGGCAGCCAGCTGGGCATTCTCATGAGCCTGAAGATCCTCTTTTCGCCCGGCGACAAGGTTTGGATCGAAGACCCGCACTATCCGCTGCTGCGCGCCGCCGCCTCCACCCAGGACGTGCGTCCGGTGTTCGTGCCCGTCGACGACGAGGGCTTTAACCTTAAGGAGGCTCTGGCCACCGAGCCCGACGCCCGCGGCGTGTTTCTGACGCCCTCGCATCAGTGTCCCCTGGGCATGATGATGAGCATCGCCCGCCGCCGGGAAATCCTGCAATGGGCCCGCTCGAGCGGCTCGTGGATCATTGAGGACGACTACGACAGCGAACTGCGCTACGGCGGCAACCTCGCCTATCCGAGCCTGCAGGGCATGGACAAGGACGACAGCGTCATCCACGTGGGCACGTTCAGCAAATCTCTTTTCCCGGGCCTGCGCCTGGGCTACCTGGTCGTGCCCCGCGCCCTCGTGAAGGCCTTTGCGGGCATGCGCTTTCTGATTGACCGCCAGAGCAACGAGCTGATGCAGCGCACGGTGGCCGACTACATCAAGCAGGGCTACTACGAGACGCACCTTCTGAAGATGCGCCGCATCTTTGAAGCGCGCCGCGACTACCTCATCGAGTCGGTCAAGGCCAACTTCGGCGACTGGGGCCGTTTCATGGCCACGGGCCAGGGCATGCACATGACGTTCCTCTTTTACAACCAGGCCATCGACGACGAAGCGGTGGCCGCCGAGTGCCGCGCCCAGGGTCTGGAGTTGCGCTCGGTGTCGTCCTTTTACGCGGGCAAGCCCCGCTTTAAGGGCCTGGTGATGGGCTTCGGGCACTTCCCGCCCTCGCAACTTCTGGCAGCCGTCTCGCGCATCGGCTTTGTGCTGCGCGACAAGTTCTCCGCCTTCGCGCCGCGCTAAGCAACTGTCGAGGCCATACGAAAAGGCCCTCGGAGCCGATTCCCAAAGGAGTCGGCGCCGGGGGCCTTGGCTTATGAGCCCGCCTCAGAGGGACGAGCTCGTCTCGCGGCGATTACTTGTTGGCAATCTGCGCCAGCTTGCGCCAGGTGTCAACCACCGTGTCGGGGTTCAGCGAGATGGACTCGATGCCCTGTTCCATCAGCCAGGCGGCCAGATCGGGGTGATCGGACGGGCCCTGACCGCAGATGCCCACGTACTTGCCGCGCTTGCGGCAGGCCGTGATGGCCATCTTGAGCAGTTCCTGCACGGCCGGGTCGCGTTCGTCGAAGCTCGCGGCCACCAGACCCGAGTCACGGTCCAGACCGAGCGTGAGCTGCGTGAGGTCGTTCGAGCCGATCGAGAAGCCGTCGACGTAGTCGAGGAACTTGTCGGCGAGAATGGCGTTGGACGGGATTTCGCACATCATGTTCAGGCGCAGGCCGTTTTCGCCGCGCTTGAGGCCGTACTTGGCCAGGATCTCGGTCACCGCCTTGATTTCGCCGATCGTACGCACGAAGGGCACCATCAGTTCGACGTTGGTCAAGCCCATTTCGTCGCGCACGCGCTTCATGGCCAGACACTCGAGTTCGAAGCAGTCCGCAAAGCTGTGCGCGATGTAACGCGAAGCGCCGCGGAAGCCGAGCATCGGGTTTTCTTCATCGGGCTCGTAGTTGGCGCCGCCGATGAGCTTCTTGTATTCGTTGCTCTTGAAATCGGACATGCGCACGATCACCTTGCGCGGCCAGAAGGCGCAGGCGATGGTCGCCACACCTTCGGCAAGCTTGCTGATGAAGAATTCGCGCGGGTTTTCGTAGCCCTGCGACAGACGTTCGACCGTGTCGCGCAGCTCGCCCGGAATGTTCGGGTAGTCGAGCACGAGCTTGGGATGCACGCCGATGTTGTTGTTGATGATGAATTCGAGGCGAGCCAGGCCCACGCCCTTGTTCGGGATCTGGCAGAACTCGAAGGCAAGCTGCGGGTTGCCGATGTTCATCATCACCTTGACGGGAATCTCGGGCAGCTCGCCGCGCTTGACGTCTTCGACCGTGAAGTCGAGCACGCCGTCGTAGATGTTTCCCGTGTCGCCTTCGGCGCACGAGACGGTCACCGGCTGATCTTCGCTGAGCACTTCGGTCGCATCGCCGCAGCCCACGACAGCGGGAATGCCGAGCTCACGCGCGATGATGGCCGCGTGGCAGGTACGGCCTCCGCGGTTGGTGACGATGGCCGAGGCGCGCTTCATCACCGGTTCCCAGTTGGGGTCGGTCATGTCCGTGACCAGCACGTCGCCCTTTTGCACGCGGTCCATTTCGCTGGCGCTCTGAACGATGCGCACGGGACCGGCGCCGATCTTCTGACCGATGGCGCGGCCCTGAACGAGGACCTTGCCCTTGCCGTTCAAGGTGTAGCGCTGCTGCACGTCGGCGGTAGCCTGACGGCTCTTCACCGTTTCGGGACGGGCCTGCAGAATGTAGATCTTGCCGTCAAGACCATCCTTGCCCCATTCGATGTCCATCGGACGGCCGTAGTGCTTCTCGATGATGCAGGCGAATTTCGCCAGTTCCATCACGTCTTCGTCGGTGATCGCGAAGCGGCGGCGTTCGTCGTCGGCCACGTCGACGGTGCGCACCGTGCGGCCGCTCTTGCCTTCGACGTCAAATTCCATCTTGATGAGCTTGCTGCCGAGCGTCTTGCGAACGATCGCCGCCTTGCCGGCTTCGAGCATGGGCTTGTGCACGTAGAACTCGTCGGGGTTGACGGCGCCCTGCACGACGGTTTCACCGAGGCCGTAGCTCGCGGTCACAAACACCACCTGGTCAAAGCCGCTTTCGGTATCGAGCGTGAACATCACACCCGCGGCGCCCTTGTCGGAGCGGCACATACGCTGCACGCCGGCCGACAGAGCCACTTCCACGTGGGTAAAGCCCTTGTGCACGCGGTAGCTGATGGCGCGGTCGTTGTAAAGCGAAGCGAACACTTCGCGCATGTGGTGCAAAACGGCATCGATGCCCACCACGTTCAGAACCGTTTCCTGCTGACCGGCAAAGGAGGCGTCGGGCAGATCTTCGGCCGTGGCCGAAGAGCGAACGGCCACGGAAATTTCTTCCTGGCCGTCCTTGAGCCATTCGTAGAATTCGCGGATTTCCTTTTCGAGCTCGGCGGGGAAGGGAGCCGATTCGACCCAGCCGCGGATTTCGGCGCCGGCCTTGGCCAGTTCGTTGACGTCGTCGACGTCCAGACCTTGCAGGCGCGCGGCGATGCGCTCTTCCAGACCACCTTCCTTCAGAAACAGGCGAAACGCTTCAGCCGTGGTGGCAAAACCGTCCGGAACACGAATGCCGGCATCGGTAAGCTGACTGAGCAGTTCGCCCAGAGAAGCATTCTTGCCGCCGACACGATCGACGTCGGTCATGCGCAGCTGGCTGAAAGGAAATACATAACGGCCCTGAACCATTTGATCCTCTTGTTTGCCCGAAGAAGAAACCCACGGGCGGGTTGATGTTGAAAAACAGTCGTATTCTAACGGCTTATCCCGCCCTTAACAATGGGCGCGGACGGCCGCAGGCGTGCGCATCGTAACAATTATCAGGGTCGGCGGCGCACGGCAAGACCGCCAATTGATCGGCGCCGACCTCGGTAATAGTGCTTAGAGGCGCGCCGCCAGGGCTGACGCTTCCCGCCAGTAAGTGAAGTCGCGATTTTTTCTTGATTTGTTTATCTGTATGTGCTGCAATTTACTATACAGATGAAGGAGTCAACCATGCCGCGTCCCCGTAACCTCAATCCCGAACCCAAGAAATACATCGT
>ERZ1026848.278-NODE-278-length-29082-cov-11.010645_pt1 | contig 29082 bp, 33 predicted proteins | sample MGYA00380154_ERZ1026848 | MGnify/ENA primary metagenome ERZ1026848 (study PRJEB33269, sample SAMEA4719790) | human gut metagenome | biome: human-associated habitat; feature: organic feature; material: feces | place: Cameroon | collected 2013-10 ...
CGAGATAGCGTAGCGTCTCGTGGGCTCGGAGATGTGTATAAGAGACAGATATTATTCTATTGAAAATGAAAAACGATGCAAATATAAGGATTTTTATTGAGATATCGGGGAATCCGTACGGAAAATCGGGGAAAATGCGAGGAAAATCGGGGATTTTCAGTGGAATTTCAGTGGAATCCATTCCACCAAGCAGAAGAAACGATGGGCGTTCCGGTGGCTATTCGCAGTCGTTTCCGGTCGTTTCCGCTCGTTTTCCCGGTCATTCCCGGTCATTTTTCCGATTGATTCCGATTGGTTCCGATTGATTCCGGAAAATCATTCCGTTTTATTCCTTTTCATTCCTTTTCTTTCCATTTCGTTCCTCATTCCGCCCCAAAACCACGGAAAATAGCCCGAAATCCTAATCTTTAGAAGAAAAATACGACTATTTTTTAAAATTTCCCCATTTTTATTTGGCGGTTTCAGATTTTCTTCTTACCTTTGCCACCGCTAAAACAAGATGATAGTAGTCTATCCGGCAGGGCGACCGTTTCGCCTATGGCTTCTCAGCCGCAGGCTTTTTTTATGCCCAAGAGTATCATTTTGCTGACATCAGCAAAAAGGTGTACCTATATGGCGGCTGCATGGAACCGTAAGATTTGATTAGTCCTCTCGGATAAAGTCATCATCTTGTTTAGCGACAACGGGGAAATGCAGCCGCCACCCTTTTCTCACGAAACAAGTGCGCTGCTCATGCTAAACAAGATGATGCAATATGCAGAATTCTATTTTTATCAATGATGCGATGCAGGCCAAGCCTGCGGGCATCCACGTGAATGTGAACGGGGGAATGAAATCCCTCAAGTGTGCAATCAGCCGCGAAGCCAAGCGCCTTTGGGCTACCAGGAGCGAGACCTTCAGCTACCTCTGCGAGGAGAGCGTGAGCTATGGCGACGTGGTACTCACCATGGCGGGCATGCTTGCCCTGGTAATGCTTGTGTTTATAGGCGGCTATCTTTTCGGAGGGGAGGTGATGTAGCTATGGCAGATTTGGAGAAAGAACTAGCCGGAAGCCTTCTGGAGGAATACAGAAAGGTATATCCCGACACCACCGTTACCACGATGAACGTGCTCGACGAAGTGAAGATCGACGACAAGTGGGTGGTAGATGCCGCCCTGAAGCTTGGCAAGATGACCCACACCATGCCCCTGTATATCGGGGTATCGAAGGAGAGCCGGGTTACCAACATCAAGGTATATAAGTCGGCCGAATTCCTGAAGAACGTGGAGAAGATGAAGTCAGGTACCAAGGTGAAGTACAGAGACCCGAGAACCCCGTCGATTCACGTAGAGGGTGAAATCGTGAAGGAAGGCATCCACTATGAGGGTGGAGCCGCCTGCCTGTGGCTCTTCAGTGAGGAAGCCGGATTCACACCCGAAGACGATGTTTTCGCCGTATTCTGGCGCCCGGTGGAGGAAGACAAGAAATAACCGTCTTTTTCCGTTTAAAGAAAAGTGAGTAATTTTGCAGTATTAAAATTTAAATTTATAGGATTATGAAAGATCAGCAGATGAACAATATCGGTACACAGGAAGAAGTGAATAATGCCACACCATGGCAGGAAAATGCCCAGCAGGATGGCAATAATGTGCCATCGCCTGGCAAAAATGAGGGCGTCGGGACGAATGACAAGCCGCTCACCACGGAGGGTTTCCACACGCTGCTTGCAGCCAACACCTTCAAGCTCTCGAAGCTGAGAGTAGCCTACGCCACCGAGATTACCGACCTTCAGCAGGAGTATGATAACACCCTGGACAGAATTCTGGAGAAGGAACACCAGGCGAACTTTGAGCTCCGTGAAGCCCGCGATGAGTTCGAGAAGGCCAAGGAGGAGTACGAACAGACTCTAAGAGATCTGAAGAGAGAGCGCAACGAGGCAGGGCAAGCCTACAACAAGGGTAAGGCAGAAGCCAAGAACTGCTGGTCTGTTGACAACGAGACTATCCAGTCTGAGCGCCACAACCTCTTCGAGCGTTTCAGAAAATCGGGAGGGGTACTCTCGCAAGGAACCGAAGGACTCCTGCACCCAAGTTGGACCAGAGAGAAGAAAGGAGGAATGAGCGATGAAGAAAAGTAGAAACCGCAGAAGACGAGAGGGCAGATTGACTGTTGCGCAGATTGATATGTGTCGTTTCTTCGCAGTCTCAGGCAGAGAGATAAAAGCCGGTTTTGTGAGCTTGAAATTTGAGCGTGATGATCATAAGATCCAAACAGTTTCCATCCTCGAAGATGTCAAGCAGAGACAGGCTATCGTATGTTGGCTGGATAACCGATTCTATTCCCTGCCATATAATGCTGGTGAAGCTAAGCCGTACAAGATGACTCTAGCTAAGTGGAAATCTATCGATGCAAAGATGTTATGTGCAAACCATTAACAAAATAAAGATTAGTCATGGACGAGAATAATTCAACCAATATGCGCATGACAGCAGATGTATGGAATGCGCTGGCAGATATGATGAACGTTGCCCAGCTTGACAACTTCATCGAGAAACTCAACGAAATACAGGATAAGCTTGTATCAGATGAGGTAGTAACCAACAGCGTGGACGATTTCGGAGGTCCCGGCAAGGTGCTGCTCATGCTCAACACCTTCAAGCGCATGAGCAAGCTCTTTGAGACCATGAAAATCGCACTCAAGGCGAAAGGAGGTGCAGCATGACGGAAACAGAACTTTGGCGCATGGGAGTAGCCCTTAAGGCCTACCTGGACGATTACCAGCCCTATGATCCGAACAAAGATGCTCCCGTGGAATACAAGACCTCGAAAGAGATTCAGACCGACATTGCGGATATGGTAACGGCAAGCGTCAACGATATCACGGAATACATGCTGAACGAGGGCTATAAGATGGGCTATAGCGGCAAGCAGCTGGCCTGGATAATGCAGGACGATTCAGCGCCCTTCTAAATGATGACATTCATTTTTTTTCAAATAGAAATCATATAAACCTGTTCAAAAGGTTCATAAGCTTAGGCTAAGCGTAGCCGATTATAACTTATACGAAAAATGTATTTCAAGCAGTACCCGGTCGCCGTGAGGCGGCTGGGTATTTTTATTTTCTCCCCTATCATCCTATCTTTGCATCAGTTTAATGAAACAGAGATATGATTACAGTTACCAACAAACCCATTTCGCCCATCTTCACCAGCGAACTCGACGCCTTCTCCTTCAAGATAAGCGGCGAGTATGCCGTCGTCACCATCACCTGTGGCGATGAAGAGGTGCTCAGCGAAAACTACTACCCCATATCGGGCAAGGTGACCATACACGACCTGGGCACGCTCATAGCCGACTACGTGCGCCAGACCGTGGTGGCCGACTGCACCATCAAAATCACCGAACATACGGGCGACAGCGACACGGACAGCTGGACGGGCAAGTTTACCGCCCACTATGCCACCGTGGATATCAATATGAGCTGCGAGGCGTTCCTCGACACATTCTTCCTCACCCTGCTCGATGGCTACAAGCTCACCCGTCTGGGGCATCGGGAGTACCTGCATGCAGCAGGCACAGACAGCACCGTGCCCATCGTGATAGCCCAGTATTTCGATGGAAGCCACACCGTGAACACCGCCACCTTCGGAGCGGAAGACGTGCCCACCCATACAGACAAGGGCGTAACCACCTTCGATGTATCGCCCGACAGATTCTACGATGAGAGCAAGGGCAGTCTCTTTGCCTATACCGTGAGCGTGGGCAAGCGGGAGCAGGAGTTCAGGATAGACCACACCCAGGCAGTGGCAGACCCCGTGCTGCTCTTCACGAACTCGTTCGGCTGTCAGGAGATATTCTACTGCCTGGGCAAGAAGAAGATTGCCCCAACCTTCGAGCGCAAGCAGGCGGTGATTGAAGGCAAGAAAATCAACTATTCCGTAAGGGAGACCCGCACCTTCGAGGGCGACACCGGCATCATCCCGCCATCCATGGCCCACTTTGCCGAAGACCTGCTGCGAAGCGATGAAGTCTATCTCTTCAGGGATTATGCCCAGGATAAGGAAATCACCTTTACAGATTCGAAGAGCGAACGGACCAACGAAGACGATGACCTGGCAGAGTTCACCTTCTCCTACCAGTATGCCCAGAGGGTACAGAACGTCATCTTCAGAACCGTAAGTTCCACATCGGGAAGAATCTTTGATGATTCCTTCGATGATACATTCAACTAGAAGTTTCACCCTTATAATTTTGTCGCAGATATGCCAAAGGATACAACACCCAAAGCCATCCACATCAATGAACTGAGGCGTGCGCTGGACATTTCACGCATCGACCGCACACCCGTGGACCTGGACTGCTGGAAGGGCAGCGACGGTTCCATCATCCAGTATCGGGGCTGGCTTGTGAAAAGCAGTTCCTGGCAGCAGGGAACCCACAACCTCTACAACCCCGTGAACCATCAGATACGCAAGGTGAGGGATATCTTCATCTTCAGATATAATGATCATTCTATTTATTTATAAAGATTATGGAAAAGAATAACAACGATATTGACATCACCTTCGCCACCATGGGCGCCGTGCTCGACTATCAGACCTCCTCCCCTACCAGCGGATTCGTGGAGTCGGGCAGCATCTTCGATGATGACGGAACTACCCCTCTCGTAGAGATAGAGATAGGCAAGAAGAGTTATACCTACATACCGTTCGGCGAAGACAACATGCTGCCCTACGAGATTATCAGGCGAATAGGGGAGAGCAGCGTGATGGCGCAGAACAAACTCTTCAACGTGCTCACCTGCTACGGCATGGGTCTCCAGTATAACGACGTGGAGACCAAGCTACCGAGCAAGGACAAGGAAGTGAACCTGTTCAGAATGCACAATTCCATGAGCCGCTTCTTCCTGGAGCAGATTACCGACATGAAATACTTCTTCTTCTGCGTCTCGGCCATCATCCTCAACAAGAAGGGCGACAAGATAGTGGGCATCCGCCACAAGGAGGCATGCTACTGTCGCTTTACCCAGAGCAAGAACGGACGTTCGGAATACGTGCTCTATGCCAACTGGAGAAACAGCGTAAACCCCGACAACGTGGAGGTTCTGCCGCTGCTCGACGAGCTGGATCCTCTGGGCGACCTCCAGAAGCGTATGGGGCTTGACGGGCAGAACGGCAAGGTGAAATCAAGGCAGAGCACCGAGCCAGCCTGCAAGGAGCGCGTCTTTGCCATCGTAACCCGCTTCCCTACCCCAGGCTGCCAGTACTATCCCGTGCCCTACTATTCCGCCATCTTCAGGGATAAATGGTACGACATCTCCCGGCTCATCGCCATCGGCAAGATGGCCAAGCTGAAGAACCACGCCGCCATTCCTTACCTGGTAGAGATCCACAACGACTACTGGCGCGGCATCTTCAAGGAGGAGCACATCACCGACCCCGAGAAGCAGAAGCAGCGCAAGCTTGCCGAGAAAGAGAAAATCCGCTCCTTCATATCGGGCATAGAGAACAGCGGCAAGCTCTGGATAGCGGGCTACTACACCACGCCCGACGGCAAGGAGGTGAAGATGGTGCGCATCACCCGCATCGACACCTCGAAGGACGGAGGCGACTACAGCGACGACATTGCCGAGAGCAACAACATGCAGTGCTATGCCGACAACATCCACCCCAACCTGGTGGGCGCCACGCCCGGCAAGAGCCAGACCAACAATTCGGGTTCCGACAAGCGTGAACTCTTCACGCTGAAGCAGAGTATAGAGAAGGCATTCCACGACCTGATGGAGACCGTTCACTGGGTGGTGATCTACTTCAACCACTGGGAAGAGAAGGTTTATATAGACGTTCCGCTCATCATGCTCACCACGCTCGATGAGAATAAGGATGCCAAGAAAGTGTCTAACAATTCAAATTCAAAGACAGATGATCAAGATTAGCATTGAACAGTTTGAGCAGCTCCTTCCGTTCGTGGGGGCTGCCACCGAAGATGTCTTCAGGAACATGGAGCCATCATTCACCATTCCATACAGCGAGCTGGTGGAACAGGTGATAGGTAATGAATATGTAGAGAATGCCACGCAGGAAGGCACGGAACTGATGACCGCCATCCGCAGCTACGTGATACGTGCCACCTTCCTGAGCCGTCTGCACTCGCACGACCTCATCATGACCGACAACGGTTTCGGCGTGGTATCCAACGAGAACATCGCTCCGGCTTCGCAGGCGAGAGTGGAAGCCATGAAGACGGAACTCACATACCAGCGCGACTACAACAGGCATCAGGTAGTCTTCCTGATGCGCAAGTTTGAAGGCTGGAGCGAGACGGAACAGGCAGAGATGAACATCCACTCGCTGGTATGGTCGCCTGCCATCCTCTCGGGCTGGTGCGGCATAGACGGTCAACTCACCTACGACGACCTGGTGAAGTATAAGAAATCCATCGATGCCACCGAGGCTTTCCTGCGCAAGCAGTTGGGCGATGCCCTTATCGACGAAATCATCGCCGAGGAGCGAAAAGGCCATTTTGCCCCATCTCATCGTGCCGCAAAGGTGAAAATGCTCGCTTTCATCGGTGAACACCTCACCGTAAAGGGCGAATCCATCGACAAGGAACGCTGCACCCTGCTCTTCGAGAATCTGCTTCGGTTCATCGAGGAACACATCGGGGATTTCCAGAAATACGCGGTTTCATCGGCCTACAAGGCCAATCACATGGAAAGTTATGAAAACAAAGCTGACGACCCAACCTTCTTCTTTGCTGGCTGACGGCACGCTGGTGCTGCATGCCCCGCACTCCTGGAGTGAGCTGACGCAGGACCAGCTGCGCTACGTGCTCTACCTGCTTACGCAGGGCTGGGACGAATGGCAGGTGAAAACCTACCTGTTCTGCAGGTTTGCGGGCGTGAAGGTGCTCAACGAGAAAAAAGACGGCTGGCTCTGCGAGGTGAAGACCGAAGAAGGCAAGAAGCTGCGGTTTTTCCTTGAGCTATGGCAGGTGAGGGAGTTCTGCGAGGAATTCAATTTCATCTTCGATGGCAAGGGAGCAGACAACAGGCTCGACTTTATAGGCCGTTTCAGGGCTGCGGACGTGGAACTGCACGATGTACCGTTCTACAACTACATCGTCTGCGACAACTACTACCAGAACTTCCTGCTGAGCGACCAGTCGGACGATACGCCAATCCGCGAGATAGCTGCCATTCTCTACCTGAAGGAGGATGGCAGCGAGGCGGGGCAGATAAGCTGCTCGGCACCCGAGGTGATAGGTGTGTTTCTCTGGTTTATGTGGATAAAGTACAACTTTTCCACACATTTCCCTCATCTCTTCAAGCCAGCCGGTAATGACGGCGGGTATGATACCACCGAAGCCATGAACGCCCAGATAAGGGCGCTGACGGGTGGAGATATCACCAAGGAAGAGATAATCAAGAAGGCTGACGTGTGGCGGGCACTCACCGAGCTGGATGCCAAGGCACGTGAAGCTGAAGAACTAAACAAAAGACTGAAGAAATCATGATCAAGACAGAAATCAACACCTCATCGGTACAGGTGGGCTTCGATGCTTTTTCCTACTTCAGAGACCTGACGAAGAAGAATAAGCTTACCCAGGAACAGGGTTTCCTGGCCACCACCTGCTCCAGTCCCATGGCCTTTGAGGGCATGCTGGCAAATATGCAGAAGAACAGGAACTTCATAGTGATAGACGATACCAACGACGGCAACGTGGCGGTGAACGGAGACGGAAGTTTCCGCAAGATAGTAACCTATACGGTATGGATCCTGATGCGCTACAGACTCAACGACATGAACGACCGCCAGGAGAAGCTCAACACCTGCCGCAAGATATTCCGCCAGTTTCTGAGCCGCATCCTCATAGACAAGATGAAGTGGGAAAGCGATTTCACCTATCTGCTGAGCGACCAGGTGGATAATCGCGAGATAGGCGCATATTTTATTAACGGGCTTACGGGCGTGGAGTTCCACATCGACGTGAGTGAGCCGCTAGACCTGGTATATAACAATGAAGAATGGAACGAATAACATCAAGACTCCCGTCACTCAGGAAGACATCCACGCCTACGAGCGTGGCTGGGCTGAGGAGATGGTGAACATCTGGAAGGAGAAGATCATACACTACCGCATCCGCCATACGGGCGCCCTTTACAACAGCGTGCAGGCTACATCGTTTGGCGGATCATCAAGAGTCATCGCCCACAAGTTCCTGCTCTACGGTCTGTATCAGGAGACGGGAACGGGCAACGGTTATTACCATGGCAACCCCGGCGACCTTTACTTCCTGGATAAGGAATATCGTGCGAAGCATCATCTGGGCGAACCTAGACAGCGGCGCCCATGGTTCAACCGGAAATACTATATTTCCATCATGAAGCTCAACGATATGGAGGGCTATTTCTACGGTACGGAATACCAGGGATTGATGGCTGACCTGTTCAAGCAGATGTTCGGCAAGCTATAGTGTATTTTTGTTTCAGGAATCTTATTTGTATTTTTGCTTCAAAATTGAAATAAACATGCAAAACGAAAATACCATACAGGAACTGACCAGAATGCTCACCGGCATACGTGATGAACGTGCCAAGGGAGCCAACACGGCATGGCGTGTGGGAAGTGCCCTGCTTGCCCTGCTCGAATACGCCAAACAGGATAATGGAATCTACCTGTCCAGGGAGCATGATGATGCCGCTGCCGGTGTTATCACTTTCCTGAAGGGATTCATCTCTGAATCAATGTCTAAGATGAAGGGAGGTACACAGTTTGGTAGTTTTACCTCGGGCATGATAGGCGGCACGGGCGCGCAGATTGACAGCAAGGGTAATGCTGAGGTGGAATCGATTACCGTGCGAAGCTCTGTTATCGCCAAGGAGCTTATCGTGAACCGCCAGACGGCAATGGAAAGCAACTTTGTGTTCACGGAGAGTGGACTGATTGAGAGTGTAAGCGAGATTCCTGCAACATCTGAAGGCGGCAATACCACCTATTTACTGGGGCTTCAAAAGCGATGGGAAGGTGACTTTACGGCGTTCAAGGAGAACGATGTGATTTTGGCATCGGTCAATAGGCTATCAGGAAATGGGGGGCATTATGATATGTGGCTGAGGGTTCTTTCGGTGAACACCGTTGTAAACACCATTACTGTGGTCTGCTATCCCGGTAGCGAGGTTCCTTCTGGTGCGAATCATCCTCCTTGCGAGCTTGCCCGGTTAATCCGCTGGGGCAACGCCGTGGATGAAGACAGGCAGAGCTGCTGGTATATATCGTCGTCTGACGGATTACTTGTCTGGCTTGATCATGTAACGAAGCCTATCATCGATAAAAGTAACTATTCGGTGGCCATCGGCAAGCTTCCAGATGCGCTGTCGTTCATCTTCGCAGATTATCCTCTTGCAGACAAGCGTGACGGAGCGTTCTATGCCAAGTATCTGGCTGTACAGAATATTCTCAGGACGGACTACCAGGGTAACGTAAAGCAGGATGTTGTTGACAGAGGAAAATGGTCGCTTGAAGTAGCCAGAGGAGACAAGCCATACCGGTGCACTGCCACAGAAGTACATGACGTTTGGCACTACGGTTGCAGGTGGAGATGCCTTGTAGATAAAACGGCTGTTGAACCCAAATACGCAAGCACTGGCTGGGCGTTCGTTGAGGGTAATCCGGAATTCGCAATCAATGTCGTATCTTCAGATGGCTGGAGATTCTCCAAGAATTATGTTTTTAGCCGGAGAAACGACCTTGGCGAACTCACGGCCTTCACTACTCTATCCGTGGTCGGAAAGCTATACAACAACGATGTAACAGAACATCTTTTCAACGTTGCATGGACCAGAGATACAGGAGATGCAGAGAAAGATAACCAGTGGGCACAACAGGTGGCACAGAGAAAAGACCAACTCACCCTACCGCTCAAAGGAAGCGATCTGGGAGAAAAGTGGTCGTACGATAATCCTTGTGTCTTCAAGTGTACCGCTGAAATTAAAGATGGCGAGACTTACTCGTCTGAAATTGAGATTGAATTTTAAAATTGTAAATTATGGTTTTAGCAAGAAGTAACAGAAAGAAAATGGAGAAGGCTCCTGTCATCTACTCGACTATGTGCAATATCGAGGTAATGGCAGACGGCTACGTTCCGAACACGCAGAACTACGATGCGATTGATGACATTTTCTATCCGGACTACAACGATGGGCCACTTAACCTGTTTCCTCGTTGTACGCTGATTAACCCAGACTCTCCGATAGCAGCCGTGACGTGTAATAGCAAGCTGCTCTCGTTCGAATGGTTCGAGGTGACACAGAGCGGCCAGACGCCTATCTACAGTCAGGGAGTAACTATGTCAGGCGGATACGATGTTGTTACATCAGGAGATTATGCAGGTCAGCTCGTTGTCAAGAAAAACGGCAAGGTCGGCATTCCTAGAGCGATGCGATTCGTAGGAATCTATGTGGAAGATGGTCACACATACAAGTTTGACAAGAGTATTCCGCTTATCACCAACGACGTTTCCCTTGCAAGCATTGAGCTGATGATAGATGCCGATAAGGCGACAATCTACAATCCACTCCGAATGGGCGAGCAGCAGACCATCAACGCAAAGATTATGAAGGGAACCGAGGATATCACTAATAGCGATAAATGTAAACTGCTCTGGTTCCGCAGAAATTCGAATGGTACGGAAACCCCGCTTACCGGCAACGTAGATTTCGATAACATCGATATCGTTTCTGCTGTCAAGACCGCAAATGGAAGCATTACATCGCTCACCGTCAACCGCGAGCTTATCGGAGACGGGCAGACGTACGTGGTTTACGCTCTCTATCGTGCCAGCAAGAAGTTTCCAACTGCGCCTGCCGAGTATGATCCTCGGGCGTACACGACTATTAAGCGTCAGTTCCCTGAGCTTACGTGCGATGTGCGAGGAGATGGACTCCGCTCTAGCACGGATGCAGCATGCGTGAAGGCTATTGTTAGTGACGGGCAGGGCGTTGTCGAAAATTGGAACCGCTATCTCTACGCTTCCTGGAAGGTATCTGATGGTACGAAAGAGGAAGAGAAAATGCGAGGCGAAGAAGTGATGATGCCAATGGAATATGGAAAAGCATTCTTCTGCGATATAGAAGACAGAGGAACCAATAAGGTACTGGTTTCTGATACCGGCGAATGGCTTACTGATGCCGATGGAAACGTTATCGTAACAAGAGATTACGAAGGCGACTGAGCGATTGTTTAATATATTAAATATACGATTATGCCATATTACGTAAAAGTAACAAAAAAGGTAAGAGAAGCAATTCTGCCAGCTTACCTTGTAGTGCAGAAAACATTTGACGGGAATTATCTTCTGTTCCAGTCTGCACTCGAAAAAGTAGAAGGCAATACGCTTTCTGAGAGATGTAAGAGAATTGGTGGCGCCCTGCTCACTCCATTGGAGGCTAAGGCCGAGATTAAAGGAACAAGTTGCCTTCCTTGCCATACGCCTAAGGAATATGGTGGTGAGGATACTGAAGAGAATACGGCACCAGGCATTGATACCGGTATCGGTGCAGGAAGCGAAAGCACGGATGCCGGCACTGAGGAGCCTGACAGTCCAAGTGGGGCGGGCGACAGCGAAACCTCAGAAGGAGACCTGGAAACCGGAACAGAAGGGGCTGACACCGCAAAGGACGCAGAAATAGTAACAAATAAAGAAAGCGAGGTAACAGATGAGTAAAAGTAGTGCAACCTTTAGAATTATCAGTATATCAAATGGTAAGTCATACTACCCTTTATTGCTGTGCGACCAGGGTGATATTAACCAGTATTACAATGACGCTGGTGATGTCGTACCTGTATTTAACGAGAATAACTCTCCGTTATTGATGTTCCTTCTGTATGATTCCGAGAACAGCGCAAAGTCTGTTGTGATTAAGGATGAAAATATCATCTGGTACGTTAACGGCAAGCAGCTTTCATTCTCGGGCGGAAAATCAACAACGACATTTGGTGTTAACAACGAGACAGGACATTTCGTAAAGATGTCGAAAGAGATTGACGGCGTGGCCGTTCAGTGCTTAAAGGTTGTCAAAAACCTGATTAACATTAACGGCAAAAGTTCGTTCTCCATCACGGCAGTGGCCACTGTTCCGGTTGATAATACAAGCTTCGGTGCGACAGGAATCTTCCCGGTAACAATCGGTTATGGCGATGTATCCTCCAAGAAGGTGAGAATCCAGTCTCCTGCAACATACAAGGGAACTCCTTTTGTCATCTCCGTGAAAGACGGAAGCTGCCAGCTCGAAGCCGTTGTCGTTACAAGTAGCGGAACAACAAAGGACGGGTTCACGTTTAAGTGGTCCCAGCAGAAAGATGGCGCCTGGGTGGTTCTCGAAGGTAAAACGGACTCCATCCTTGATGTATCAGAGGGAATGGTTAACGGAGCAGCGCTGTTCATGTGTGAGGTGTCAAACGCCAATGGCGTATATGGTACAGATATTCAGAGCGTGACCGATGTTTCGGACCCATGGCAAGTTTACCCTAACCCGGTGGACAACAACGGAAAGCCGGCATCTCTTATCAGCTATAAGGGAAGCGGTGTGGCATTCAGATTTAAGCCATACGTGAAACATGCCGGTTCAGATACCAAGCTTGATGCTGCAAGATGCAAGTTCAGCATGGGATTGTTTGATTCCGTAGGCACGAAGCTAAACAAAAAGGGTTCCTCGGCAAACCCTCCATTCCTCGACTCAGAAGAGAAGACGGAGTTTGTAATACCGGAGAAGTTCATTACCGCGAATAACGGAATCGATGGAGAGATAATCTGTGCTATCACGGATTTGACAACGTAAAAAAACAAAAATTATGACTATAGTACGCAAAGCATTTCATATAGCAAGCGTTTCAAACGGCGAGGATGCGGTCTCTTACGAGATCGTACCCTCTACCAGTGCCTTGTCTGTTGATGCGAACGGCAACTGGGCCAGCGGTACTGTACTATGGAATCAGGATAAATCTTACGCAGTTGTTAAATGCTATGTATATAAGGTGGTAGGTTCTAAGCGTGAACTATGCAAGGGAACCGTGTTGTACTATACAGCTGAAGGCTCTAAGGTTTCGAGGTCCATCTTTGATAATGGATTTTTCTATGTCTATATAGATAAGTCGGCAAGCGTGATAGATGTATGCGTTTATGCGTTCAACATGGCAAGCGGCAAGCCGTCTGGCGACCCGCTTGCCATGACGAGCATCACCATCAATCACGATGGAGCAAATGGTAAGGATGGTGCTTCTGTTACCTGCGAATATTCCCGTGACAAAGTATCATGGGAAAAAGATTTTAGTGACGGATGCATCTATATGCGTGTGAAGACCGGAAGCGGCGCATGGAACGTGATGCGTATTGTTGGCGAAAAGGGAGCCGATGGCATAAATGGCAGTTATACCAAATACGATTTTGCCATCAGTGCAAGAGAGACCACTACGGACATTAATACTCAGCCTAGCGACATCAAGAGTACAGACTGGCAAGACGCTCCGCTGAAGACCACCGCAGCGAAGCCATTCCTATGGTATCGGGTTACCCATTACGACAGCAAGGGCAAACCAGGCACTCCCTCGTACGTGCGCATGAACGGAAAGGATGGAGCCAACGGAACATCAATCAACATCAAGGGCAAGAAAGACGCGCCTAACCTGCTTCCCCAGAGCGGAGTTAATCTCGGCGATTGTTATCTGATTGCCGGAGAGCTATGGGTGTATGTCAACGGAGACAGTTCTGATGCCAACGTCATGTACGGTTTTGTTAATTGCGGAAGTATCAAGGGAGAGCCTGGCGAGAATGCCACCCAATACTATTACCACATAGCTTGGGCGGAAAACATCACTAAGGATGCAAGCGGAAAGATTACGGCTGCCGGTTTCAGCACATCGGATCCTGCCGGTATCGGTTATCCGTACATGGGTGTATGCTATACTACCAGCGCTAAAGATCCAAGTGCTCCCGATTCGTACAAATGGGTCAAGGTGGAGGGCAAGCCTATTGTGTCCTACGAGATTCGCCTTGATACAGATTCCGTTACGGCAGATGGCAAAACAGGTAAGTTTCTTTCGAAGGATTTAGGGCGCTTTCATTTCGTCAAACATACGGGCGACAAATCGGAAGAGTTAGAAAAGGTGCTCGAAAGCGATAACTACATTATCATATATGTTGGCCACGACGGAAAAACGGCTGAGTATAGTTTGGGGGATGGTTCGGATAACATATACGACTGCCTGATGATGAATACGGAAGAAGAAGCCGTAAGCTTAATGAAGTTCTTCTGGTATGATGCTCCTGTATATGTAGGCAACGGAAATGATAAGGACTATGATTACGTTGAGGAGCTTAAAGCTACTCAGGGAATCCCTACTGAACACATGAATTTGAAAATCTTGTCAAGTGCGGTATTTACTGTTATTCGCCAGCCGAAAGATGGTGAGCGTGGCAGCGCAGGAGCAATTTGGAGGAATCACAAGGATTTCGTTGATTCATCCGAGACTGAGCCATACGAGTATATGTCTGGCGGAAATGACGAGAAATTCATTGACGCAGTGCGGGTAGGCAAGATTTGGTATCGATGCATTCTGAAATACGAGTCAACAGGCAGGACGGATACGAGGAATGTTCCAGGTTCTTCCGAGTTCGGCAAGTACTGGTCTGCGGCTGACATGAGTATGGAATTCATTGCAACCGATTTCCTTCTCGCCGAGAACGCAAAGATCAACCTCTTCGGGTCAAACGAAATCAACCTATACAGTTCGAATGAGGATGGAAGAATATTCGGTTCCTTCAGGGTTCCGAATGGAAACGGGGATGGTTCAGCCTATGCATTGTGGCTTGGCGCAGAGACTGGCAGCGAGGCTCCGTTCTCGGTAACGAGCAGAGGATATCTAAAGGCTACCGATGCTGAAATTTCCGGAACCATCATGGCGAAAGCTGGAAGTATAGGCGGATTCAAGATTAACGAGGACGCTCTTGGCTCTAATAATGGGCACAATATGTATCTCACGAACGACTTCATTCATTTCGGAAACTGGGGAGCTTTCTTTCACAACGCAGGATATAGCATCAATCTCGGATACCAGAATCGACATGGTGTGGAAGTTAGTTCTTTTTCTAGTGACACGAACGATATTAATGTGGGAGGATACTTCTGTGTTACAGCTAACTCGGAAAAAGATAAAGGCGGATATTGTGCCGCACTGGTATTGGCTAGCATGTGGGCAACTGGAGCAGGTGATATTGATATGACTGATGCCGAAAAGGGCAATCATGCAATACTTATACGGAATGGGGACGTTGCCGGCTTGAGGCCATCTTTTGTCCGTATCAACAAGAGTAAAGAGCTCTCCAGCTACAACTATAACATCGAGTGCTATAATGCAAATGATATAACCCTCACCTTGCCAGACACAGAAGGCGCATGGGGACAGCATCTTGTCGTGATTCAGCGTGGAGACGGAAAGGTAATTTTTACCTCGACAAATAATATTCATGACCTCAATGCCAACAAGGACTCGAAAACTTGGTTCTCGGGAACCAGAGGTCAGGTAAGTTATTTCTGGTTTGACGGTACTGAGTGGCTGGTTAGGTATATAAACAGATAAATAGATAGATATGAAATACAATTTAGAAAACGTAGAGGTCTATACCTCAATCGACAAGTCATCTTGTCAAGTAGTGAACCTCCGCAAGGACATCGCAAACCTTGTGTATAACCGCGGAAACGGCTTAGGTCTCGAAGGCACTGCCCTTGCAACCAAGATGTGGAACGGTAATTCTAAGACGGAGTACAACGAGAGAGAGACGGAAATCATCCGCAAACTGGTGGTTCAGAATTGTGCTCCATGCGTAATTGATGCGGTTATCGCAATCATCGGAAACGGAGAAGAGAATAAGCAATTTTGAGTAGTAATTTTTAAAAAGTAATAATTATGGGAATTCAGACAAAGAAAATGAGCGAGTGGCTTGCTTCTAACGGTCAGGCTATCACTAACGCGAGCAAGAACACAATGATTGAAGCTGTCAAGGCGAATTCATTGCAGATGTACGACGGCGTATTCGTCATGTATCATCGTAGCAGCGACGGCTGGCCTTTAGCAGTTAGAGTAAACGACTGGCCATCACTCCAGTCGGGCGGCCAGATTGCCGACGGTGTGTTACTCGTAGAGGGTGGTAAGCATATTGTTATTGCTCCTACCGAGGCAAGCGCAGGACTTCCATGGAGTTCTAAGCCAACCAAGGTGACAGGTTCGAACGGAAACGTTTCAAGCAAGGGTGATGGCGTGAATATCAGCGGCGTAACCACGACAGGTGATAGATTGGTTGCGTTTGCGGATTTCACCGGCAAGGCTAATACCGATGCTATCATTAAGGCAAGTTCGACAACCAACATTACCAACACGGAGGCGTATGCTCCTGGATTCTGTAACAAGTATTCTCGTGCAAACGCAAACGGTAAAGGTTTGCTGGCAGGCAAGTGGTGGTTGCCATCCCTCGGTGAGCTGGCCATGATCTGGGCTAACTTCGACAAGATTAACTATGCTCTGTCGAAGATCAACGGAGCAACCCAGTTGCAGAAGACATGGTACTGGTCTAGCACCCAGTACTCGGCTGATTCCGCTTGGAGCTTGTATCTGAGCGACGGCCTCGTGGGCATCTACTATAAGTTCAGTCAGGGCAGGGTTCGTCCGGTTTCAGCATTTTTACAGTAGTTAGTAGTTAGTTCTTTAATTCTCCCACGCCCTTAAAGGCGTGGGGTAACAAGTTATTTGAGAGAAAGGTATTTATAATGGCAAAGATTGCTAGTGAGACGAGAATTTACAGAGAGACAAAGAAGTTTCTGAACGAGGTGATTTACGTAATCAAGGATTTTCCGAGAGAACAGAGATATGTTGTTGGTGACAGAATCGAGCGTACCGCAATTGAATCTCTGCATATTATAGCAAGGGTCTATATGGGAAGAAATCTGAAGGAGCGAATCGCTGATATGACAGAGCTGCAATCCAACCTGGAATTATTGAATACCTTGATTGAGATAGCTGGAGAGCATCATTGGATAAAAGGCAGGAGTAAGTTAGCTAACTTGCTCCTGTTAATGGATAGCATTGGACGGCAGAGCACAGCATGGAAGGGTTCACTTGTCGCAGCCCTCGAAAAGGCAGAGAGTGAACGTAGTCAGAACTAGGGAGGTACGCCAAACTAGGAGAACAGTCTTCCGAAATAAATGGGCCACAACCATCATTTATGGTAAAGAATAAGATATGTGGCGTCAACCCAGAACTCGGCTGATAACGCTTGGAACTTGAATCTGAGCGACGGCAACGTGAACAACAACTATAAGTTCAATCAGAACAGGGTTCGTCCGGTTTCAGCACTAATAAAGAAGACGTATTCCGAAAGGTTATAAAAAGAAAAAGGTAAAATGGTAGATTTTGAAACGATGCTAGAAGCATATCTAGACTGCCGCAAGAGAAAGCGGAGCACAGTCGGTGCTACGGAGTTCGAGCTGAATTATGTTCGCAACTTGGTCGAACTAACAAATGAAGTTAACTCACGTCAATATAGAATCGGAAAGTCTATCTGCTTTGTCGTCCGCTATCCTCGCTACCGGGAAGTGTTTGCAGGTGATTTCAGGGATAGAATCATCCATCATTACATCGCATTGAGACTGGAACCGCTGTTTGAACAGGTTTTCTGTGACAGAACGTACAACTGTCGCAAAGGTAAGGGACAGCTTGCTGGCGTGACCCAGCTTGCCGAGGATATCCGCGAAGAGAGTGAGAATTACACGCAGGATGCCTGCGTCATGAAGCTGGATCTGAAGGGATTTTTCATGAGCATCATCAAGTCAGAACTAGCGAAGATGATAGATGGTTTTATCGTCGAACACTATGAAGGAGATGACAAGGAAGACCTCAGGTGGCTCTGTAATCTCGTTATCATGCACCGGCCTGAGCTTCACTGCGAAAGAAGAAGTCCTCTGTGGATGTGGAACTTTATTCCGAAAGAGAAATCGTTGTTTACAAACGGCGATGATAGGGGAATCGCCATCGGCAACCTATTTGCTCAGCTGTTTGCCAACTTCCTGCTGAATGTGATTGACTGGAAGATTGATGCGGTATGCGTAAGACATGACAGATATGTGGATGACATATCTTTCGTAAGCAAGGATAAAGCGAAGCTGCTGGCCATCATTCCTATGCTGAGAGAAGAACTAGGTAAACTCGGATTGAGACTTAACGAGAAGAAGACGTACATTCAGCATTACTCCAAGGGTATCAAGTTTACCGGAGCCATCATCAAGCCTGGCAGAATCTATGTAGCCAACCATACGGTCAATAGTTTTGCGCTGGCGGTTGGAAGACTAGGCAAAGCCGCCGAATCAGGAATGATAGATGATATCAGAAAGGAAATCGCATCAGTCAACTCCTACCTTGGTATCATGACGCATTATAACGAATATGCGACTAAGAGAAGGATTATGGAGAAGTTGCCACCGAAGTTCTACGAATACTGCTACATAGAAGGTCACTTCGAGGTAGTGAAACTGAAATACAAATACACGGAAAAGGCGATATACATGAATCTCGCCAAAAACATAATGAACAAAAGATATGAAGAAAAGAATACTGAAGGACCTTCCTACCGAGAAGGAGATAAGCTCGCTTCTTGACAAAGGAGCAGAAGTCGAAATCTATATGAAAAACGGAAGAATCAACATGGAAATAGGAGAGTCACCATAGCGCCAAGAAAACCCAGCGTTATGGCTTTTTTGTCAACGCACCTTAAAAACTACTCAGACGAGCACCCTCCAGCGAAAACACCTCATTACCCATCGGCAAACCATATACCTTATTTCCCACAAAACGGCAACCCTTCGTCGTAGTGATCATCTTCTCGAAATCAGCCCTTGTTACCAGTGCAGCTTGGCTGATAGCATCCACTCCGGAAATCTCCCTTGTGTAATAGAAGATAACCCCTATCACCTCGCCCTTCTCTATCCGCTTATACAACTCATAAGCTTCAGTGCCCTCATTTGGCTTTCATACATGCTTGGCATCAACAAGCCCCACGGCAACATCGCCCTTCGTTCCGTTTTTATTCACGACTACACCCCTATAAGTATCGAATCTCTTTATATCCATAATCTCAGTATTTTAAATATGCCGCAAAGATACGAAAATAATTTGGTAACACCATGCCTTTCTATCGTATTTTTATAGGTAGTAATTTAATTATATCTTTGCGCAAGAATATAAAAAGAATACAATTATGCAGAAGAATACAAAAGAATGGATTCAGTACGGGTCAGCGGTGGTATCACTCCTCCTCGCTATCATACTGGTTTATATCAGTTACTTCACGTCGCAATCTCGTGACGTGACAGATAATGTACTCTGGTATTTTGCCCAGACACTTATGTATGCGGGCTCCATCTTCGGAGTTGGCATCGCTATCGATGCGAAATTCGCCGACTTAAAAGACAAATTTTTAAATCACAATAAAAATGAGACAGATTAAACGTATTTTCGTTCACTGCACAGCAGGTTCACAGCAGCAGACCATCGATGACCTCAAGGCTGAGTTTCGCCGTAAGGGATGGAGCGATCCCGGTTATCACTATGTAGTCACACCCAATGGAGGTACTCATCAGCTTCTCGCTATCGAAGAGGTAAGCAATGGAGTGCAAGGCTACAATTCGACCGCCATCAATGTGGCTTATATGGGTGGCATTGATAAAGACGGTAAACCTGTGGATAACCGCACACCAGAGCAGAAGGACGCTCTCACTCTCCTACTCCACAAGCTCAAGCAGATGTTCCCTGAGGCAAAGATTATGGGACATCGCGATATTTGGGGCACGGATAAGTCGAAATGGAAGAAGATGTGCCCTTGTTTTAACGCCATCAAGGAATATAAAGATATCGCATCATGATGAAGAATCCAAAAACTACCATTCAAATCCTGGCAGCCATGCTCATTGTGACCATGGTTGCCTTCATACGTTCTGCATACCAGAACGGAAAATTGCAGGCAGACCTCAACAGACAGACAGAAAACGTAGGGAGCCTTACCTATGATATTCAATACGGGAACCTGGATGATTCTCTTTCTGTGGCCAAGAATACAGCCCTTCAGGCGAAATGTGACGAACTGAAGCAGCTGCATCTGGCAGATACTAAACTGATCAAGGAACTCAAGGTGAAGCTCAAGGACGTAAAATCTATCCATACCACATCATCCTCTACAGCGGATACAGTAAGAATAGAACCTGTACACAATACAACAGATTCCGTCTTTTCGTATCAGGATAAATGGCTATCCCTACATATTGATATCCCTGCCAGGTTGTGCCAATATATCTCAAGAGATAGTCTCACCACCATCGTGAGCAGAACCTACAAGCATAAGTTCCTATGGTGGCGCTGGGGGACAAAAGGCTACCAGGTTCAAATCGTCAACTTCAACCCGCATTCCAGGATTAACTATTCGAGATACGTGGAAGTAGTTAAATAATAGGGGTTAAAGCAAAGATTTAACATTAAAAACTTGCATATTTCAAAGATTATTATTATATTTGCAACAAAGATTATAATAAACTTTAGAATTATGGTAGGTACATTGATATTCTCAGCAGTTTTGACTTATGCCACATTCGTCATTTTCCATGCTTTCGGAAAGCTTGGAAATAGTTCGTGTCCGCCTTCCAAAGCATCAGAACCTCTGTTCGACACCTATGATGAGAAATACTATGAGCCAATTAGGCAAGCATCGCCGAACAACATGATCAGCGATATTGTTAAAAAGGGCTATCTTTTCTTTGTGACAATAGAGAATACTGTTACGGGAGACAAGCAGACTATCAGTAACAGAAATAAAAAATACTTAATATGGGATGCTAATAACATCGCCTACAAGTTCTACAATAAAGAACGAGGAATCATCAAGTAAATACGAGGTCGTAATCAATACGGTCTCGTATTTTTATTATTTTCCCGCCCTTGTTATCTTTGCCGTAAATATAAAAATATTCAATTATGGCAACAAATACAGATACCCACATCAGCAGAGTTATTCTTGATACCAAGGAGGCCAAGGATAAACTAAAAGAACTGCAAAAAAAGCTGGAAGATGTTAAAAAGGCAAAGGAAGAAGCCTACGCTAAAGGTGAATCAACAACAGCCCTTGAAAGACAAATCAAGAGGCTGAATGCTGAAGCTAATGCGTACATGACTACCCAGCAAAAGGTAAATCAAATACTCAAAAACCTTTCTTCTGCATCATATAAGGACTTGCAGACAGTAGCCAAAGCACTCAACCGAGAGCTTAAAAGTGGCGCTATTGAGCGAAATTCCGAGGAATGGAAAAAGCTTCAGGGACAACTGCAACAAGTGAGGACAGAGATGCAGCGTATTAACAATGAAGGTAAGGCTACATCCGGTTTCCTTTCAAGACTCTGGAACGGTCTCAACAAGAACTGGGGAGCACTCACCCAGGTTCTGGGAAGTCTTACTGCACTCACAGTAACATTGAAAGCTTCAGCCCAAGCATACGCCGACATGGAGGAATCTATGGCCAACGTCCGCAAATATACAGGACAGACCGATGGAGAGGTTCTCCGGATGAACGAAGACTTCAAGCGTATGGACACCCGTACAGCCCGCGAACAGCTCAACGAACTGGCAGGTTCTGCCGGTCGTCTGGGCATCACCAGCAAGGATATGATTGAGGAGTTTGTTGATGGAGCCGACAAGATTAACGTTGCGCTCGGCGATGACTTGGGGGAAGGAGCGGTAGATAAGATTGGCAAACTTGCCCAGATGTTCGGGGAAGATAAGACCAAAGGACTCCGTGGAGCCATGCTTGCCACTGGTTCTGCTATCAATGAACTCGCCCAGAACTCCTCTGCCAATGCCGGATATATCGTTGATTTCACCGCTGACCTTTCCGGTGTAGGCATCCAGGCTGGCATGACTCAGGCACAACTGATGGGTCTCGCTTCTGCCCTCGACCAGAACATGCAGGAAGAGGCGACCTCATCTACCGTCTTCTCTCAGCTCATCACCAAGATGTTTCAGGAGCCGGCCAAATTTGCCAAGATAGCAGGTATCGAGGTTCAGAAATTCACCAATCTGATGAAGACGAACGCCAACGAGGGACTGATGCAGTTCCTGGGAGCCATGAAAGCTAGAGGTGGTTTCGCAGAGATGGCTCCTATGTTTGAGGAGATGCAGCTGAATGGCACTCGTGCCGTTGGCGTTCTCTCTGCGGTAGCTTCGCACTTAGACCAGGTAAGAACCGCCCAGGATCTCGCTGCCCAGTCGTACGCTTCAGGCACGAGTGTTATCAACGAGTTCAATGTTCAAAACAATACGGTGCAGGCTCAGCTTGATAAGGCAAAGCAACGTTTTGAAGACATCACGGTAGAACTGGGTGAGCAGCTCATCCCGGCAACCAGGTACGCCATCTCCACTCTGAGCGTTGGCGTACGTGTGTTATCAACATTGATAACTTTTACGGTTACCCATGCTAAACAGCTCGCTGTTATAGGTTCCGCTATCGCCGTTTGCACAGCTTTATGGTATAAGGAAACTATCGCCATCAAGCTAAAAGCGGCTGCCACCACATACGCTGCTGCCGTAGATAAAGCATATATAGCCACAACAACCCTTCTGCGTGCTGCCATGGTAGCCCTACAGGCATCATGGGCGTATTTAACAAAGGGCGTACAAGGCTATATCGTTGTGATGAGGGCGGCCCGCTTAGCAAGTCTTACTAACCCATGGGCCGCACTCGCCACCGTTCTCACGGTGGTAGGAGTTGCGGTTTATGGAGCTGTCAAAGCTTTTACTTCGTATAATGAAGCTATGCGTAACAGTACGCAGGAAGCAAAGAATAACAGGGCGGTTGCGGAAGCGCAGGCAAGTCTCGCCAAGAAGGTATCTGATGCAACTCTTGATGAACGCAACAAAGTGGACATGCTTAATAAAGTTATCCATTCCAACGCTTACACCGTAGATGAGCGCAGACAAGCTATCGTAGCCATGCAGAAGCTGGTTCCGGAGTACCATGCTTCTATATCCAAGGAAGGAAAGCTGTATAATGACAACCAGATTGCAATCCAGAACTATATCAAAGAGCTGGATAACGCAGCGATGGCAGAAGCTATATACGAACGTAAGGTTGAAATCAACAAAAAGAAACTGGAACTGAAACGTAAAGAAAGCAGAATACGCCACTCTCTTAAAGCGGTTGATGCCGAACGTAAGTCACATCCTGAACGATATGAAAGCGAAGCTGTAGCAGATGCATTTACCGGACAGCTCATTGAACAGAATGATGCATTAAAGAGTAATGAGAAGCAGAAGGAGATTCATACACAGAGACTCAAGGAAAACCTGAGCCTGCAACAGCAACTCAATGCTGAAGAGACCTATTATAATACAGAACTCCGAAAGAATGCAGACCTCCAGAAACTGTATAAAAAGAAAGAGAAAAAGAGTCTCCAAGGCACAGGTACAGGAACGAACAAAACAACGGGTTCCTCTGGTCATTACACCACAGAGAAGGAGCGAAAAGCTGAAGAGAAGGAAAGAAAGAAGCGTGAAGCTGCCGCCCGCAAAGCAGAAACCAAACGCAAGGCTGCCCTCAAAAAAGAGCTTGATGATGCCAAGAAAAGCGCCGAGGCTCAGCAGTTGGAAGCTACAACCCTCTACTCTACCGGCCAGATTCGCCTGGCAGAATACAATGACCGCATGGCGAAGATTAAGGAGCAGGGACTTCAGCAGCGCATGGACATCCTTCGCAAATACGGCGAAGCTGAAAGTGAGGAGTATAAACGTCTGAATGCCCAGAAAGAGAAGGTCTCTGCCGATTATGAGCGCAAGCAGACGCAAGACCTCCAGGAACTGGAGTATGACCGACAGGTGGCGGAGCAGGCCATCACTGCTGAATATTACAACAAAGACTCCGACCTCTATCATAACGAGAGTGCAACCAATGAGGCCCTCTTCCAGCTCGATCAGACTTTCCTCAAAGAGAAGCAGGCACTCTACCTGAAGTCCTCTGATGAGTACTGGCAGATAGCCAGAGAGATTGAGCGTAGCCAGCAGCAGCACCAGTATGATCGTCAGAAGCAATACGATGATACGCTGATGCAACTCAAGCAGGAATATCTCACCCTCAGCAACGAACAGCAGATGGAACTGGAGCTTGCAGGACTGGACGAGGTTCACAAGGCTGGTCTCGTAAGCGAAGAGGAATACCAGCGCATGAAGATGGGCATCGCTAACAAGTATGCATTCTACAAGCCGGACGCTAAAGATCAGGCGAAATCTGATGCAAGCACCGCTCTCGATACCGCCAGAAAGATGACCAGACAGACCGATGACCATAGCGGTTCGCTCGGATCTGATAATCTCGCCACCATTGCGGGAGGTGCTATTGCCGCCATTCAACAGCAGAAGATGGTCAATGACAATCTTCAGAAGCTTCGCGAGGAGGATAAAATCAGCGAACAGGCTTATCAGGATGCCAAGAAGCAGATGAATCAGGAAACTTATCAGGAAATTGCAGCCACAGCAGGCGCAGCCTTCAGTAGTATCAGCAGCATGATGGGAGCAGCTTCAGCCTACTCGCAGGCGTGCTCCGACCTGGAGGTAGCCAAGATTCAGGCGAACTACGATAAGCAGATTTCGGCGGCTGGCAATAATTCGGTCAAGAAGAAGCGACTGGAGGCGAAACGAGACAAGGAAATTTCTGCGGCAAAGACCAAAGCCAACAAGAAGGCGATGAAGATAGAGATTGCCCAGGCAGTCGCTTCCACCGCCATGTCGGCAATCAACGCCTACTCTTCAGCAGCAGCCATCCCTACCGTGGGTTATATCATCGCCCCTATAGCCGCCGGACTCGCAACTGCTGCCGGTATGCTCCAGATAGCGACCATTAAAAAGCAGCATCAGGCAGAGGCTGCCGGATATTACGAGGGCGGTTTTACGGGTCCTGGTCATTATAAGAAGGAGGCGGGCGTGGTCCATGCAGGCGAGTTTGTGGCAAATCACAATGCCGTGAATAATCCTCAGCTTCTTCCTGCTCTTCAGCTCATCGATGCAGCACAGCGCAATAATACCGTGGCATCGCTCACAGCCCAAGACGTAAGCCGCGCCATGGGAACAGGAGGCGCTGCCGTTGTGGCCCCAGTTGTGAATGTCAATAACGACAACGGGCAGATGGGTGCGTCTCTCGATAACGTAAGTTCTACCATCGACAGGCTCAACGAACAGCTCAACCTCGGCATTAAGTCGTACATGGTATTTACGGGTCCCGATGGCTTCGACCGCAAATGGAGCCAATTTCAAAAGATGAAATCTAACAAATAAGTTTATGATTACATGCATTATCAATGGCATGGCAGCCTTCCCGGCTGCCAGCCAATCTATCAAGATTACATACGGCAACCAGTACGTTACCGATGACGGCGAATATTCCTACGACATCAACTTCCCGATGTCGATCATGAATAACCGAAGAGTCTTCCACAACGTGAGCCGCTTCGATGTATCCAAGGTCACCCAGAAGTTTGACGACTGCAAACTGTACGTGAGCGGTCGCCTGATTCTATCGGGAGTGGGAACCGTCATCAGTGTAACGGAGTCGGAGATAAAGCTTCAGATAGTGGGCGGGAAATCCCGTATCAAATACAATGACAGGATGACTAGGCATTATGTCGATGAGATTCCGTTCGGCACAGCAAATAAGCCGGGGTATGATGTTGATAAGGGTTGGTCTCAGAAGTTCAAGGATAGAATTAGTGAAATATACAGGTTGGATGAAGACAAATCGAAGTTTCTGGGTGTGCTGGGTAAATGGTGCTTCATGCCAGTAAGAGACGAAACGAACGACCTTATCGCCAATTTCGTTGGAGTGGATAGAACTAAGCAGTTCATCGGTTACAACGCGCCATTTATCACAAACCTAGCTGTTCAGCCCAACCTGATGTATATCTTCCGCAAAGTGATAGAATACGAAGGGTACACTCTCAAGCGAAACGACTTCGATATCAAGCCATGGAACCTCTTATACATCGCTTCAGCTTACAAGACCCGTGAACTTCGCAAGGCGCTTCCTCATTGGTCTAGTTATACCTTTATCGAAGAATTCCGAAAACTCTTCAATGCCACTATCGTTTTCGACGATATCAAGAAGACCTGTTCAGTTATCAACGCTTCAGAACTGACAACTGTGGATTCCGTAGAGATTGAGCCTTGTGACGAATATACTGCGGACTACGATGAAGACGGTTCTTTCTCCACGTCATCTACAGCAAACCTGGAATATAATCTTGGAGATTCCGCCAATAGAGACAACTACGAGGTTATCTCGAAAAAGGTTTTTGATAGTTTTGAAACTGTTCATAGCACAGAGTTAATGGGTTCAGATAGACAGTTTGCTTCTACAACTTTATCATGGTCCGAAAAGCAGAAACGGCAGACCATCATCGAGAATTTCGGCAACTACTACATATACATGGAAGATGGAAACGGGAACAAAAGCTGGAAACCTGCTGGCATCTGGTCTCCGCTAATCAGAGATAGTTTGTCTGAAGATTATGTTGATCTGAATATTTCTCCTGCTGCACAAGTAGTGGAAAATATTAATTTCAAGTCGGGATTACTAGAAGACAATTACTACGAGAAGCGATGTCTTCTATCTATTCCCAATGACAAGGAATCAGATTCCAAGGAGCGTGATATCGACGAAGATGGCTATAGCTATACATCCGTACAGGATGCGATCGATGACGAATCCACACTCGACAACTCAGAGGATGAGCAGGAATGCATGAATATATTCTTCATCCTTCCAGGCAGAGTACAATCTACAGAAGGTTCAACCACAAAACTCTCTTGGGTTGGGGAAAAGTCCAGATGGCCGCAGTTCTTAACCGATTATCGTATAAATACGGGATTCAGACTCGGCATCGCTCATTTCGATGATACTTATTTCTCGCTATCACTCTGTATGAAAGGCGGAATAGGCGCAACTGTCTTGGGAACCTTGCATGATAACGGTCTCAAAATAGACAACAAAAACTGCCTTCAGGTAAAGTTTAAAAGTGATGTCATCCCCGATCCGTCCAGAACATACATCATCCATAACAAGAAATTTGTATGTGAAAAAATAGAGATGGATGTCAAGGATGACCAGATAGACAAAATCTATGTAGGATATTTCTATATGATGTCGTAACCTCCGAGGAGACTAAAGCCCACCTTTAAAGTGCTTAGTCTCCTCGTTTACTTTCATCTGGTTCTTGATATATCGGTTGGTCACCGATATATCAGAATGTCTCGCCTGGTCTTTGGCTACAACAATTCCCTGTGCATTGGCAAGATCTCTGATACCGGTATCCTTCAGGCTGTAGAACTGGTACTCTTTCGGGAAATTTAAAGCGGTTCGCATCTTGCCCCACTCTACTCTTATCTGGTTGTAGGCTGCACGGGTCTCACCTGGTTTCAGACTCTTCCCGAAGATGTAGCAATGGCTAGGATGCTCGAATATCTTCAGCTCTATCATCAGCTTCAGTATTTCATCATTCAACGCCACCATGCCATCCTTACGGTTTTTGCTGATAGCAGAACTGATAAATACCGTCTGGTCCTTGATGGAAACGTCACCAATCATTATCTGAGTCAACTCATTCGGACGGATAAAAGTATAATACTCAAAGAGGCAGGCCAGCAGAAAGTGTTTGTTGGTATCATACAGATATTCCTTCAACCTCTTCAGTGCCCCATCGGTCAGCGGATCTCTGAACTTCTCCGTCTGCGCAATGTTGCGAATATCAATGGCAGGATTCTCCGAGATATACTTTCTATCCATCAGCCAGGTTCCGAAGGAAACAAACCATGAACGGTAATTATTCCTGGTCGTAGCTGACACATCACGGTCGTACATCAGATGATCCAGGAAGTCGATGGCGAAAGCTCTGTCTATCTGGTAGGCGTATTTGATGTTCTTGCACTCCTGGATAAACGATTCGAGCATTTTAAGGCGACTGAGGTAATCGATAGAGGTCTTGTCCTTCATCGACTTTTTATCAGTCATCGCCTTAATATAATCACGATATCTACTGAAGATAATTGGTATTTCCGTGAATTGGCGTGACTTGTCAACATTCACCCAAGGATTCCATCCAGCCGTCAGTTTTGCGGTAATATTATGGATAAGGAGACTGCCCATCATGCGTTTTTTCTGGTCTGTCTTATACTTGTTGAGCATATATTTCTTGCGCTTCATTACGCCAGAAACAGGGTCGTGGGCATAAAAATCTACATACCAGTTGTTGCCCTTGGTATGCATAACCGGAAGCGTGAATCCTAACATTTCACGCGAGCTGAGAAAATCAATTTCTGATGCATTCATTTTTTTTTCATTGTCCGTTTTGCTGGCCAATGATATTATACTTCTGAAATGTCAATTCCGTCCTTGTTAAAAACGGAAAATCGGATAAGATGTTGTTGACCAACTTCTTACCCGATATTAGTTGCGGCGGCAGGACTGAACGTGTTTTCCTGCCGCTACAACGCAAGAAGCTGATAATAATACCATAGCCAAGTTATACAATCGTACGCGTACATTATAATAATGCAGGTATTTTACTAACTATCGTTCGGATTTAGTCCCGATTTTCCTTACTTTCTAACAGCTTGATGTAATTCTCCAAGGTACTGATACGTTTGTCCTTCTCCTGGATTAAATCCCTTAAATACTGTACTTCCATCGTCGTACCACCGATGGCTACATTTGACAGAATGTTATTGGAACCTACAGAACCGTTCGTTCCGGTTGCGGCCCACGATGGTGCAGTGAACAAATCGTCCATGGAGCACTTCAGTACTTCACGAAGACGCTCAAGTGTATCACTACGTAGATTCTTCGCATTCTCCAAATGATAGAGGTCGGTCGATTTGCTACCGAACATCTGTTTTTCAAACTCTTTCTTAGTCAAACCCGCGTTTGCTATTAACTCCCTGAGTATCTTTCCATTAAACATAATCCTACATTTTAAT
>ERZ1026848.280-NODE-280-length-29065-cov-39.937401_pt1 | contig 29065 bp, 25 predicted proteins | sample MGYA00380154_ERZ1026848 | MGnify/ENA primary metagenome ERZ1026848 (study PRJEB33269, sample SAMEA4719790) | human gut metagenome | biome: human-associated habitat; feature: organic feature; material: feces | place: Cameroon | collected 2013-10 ...
CCTCGTTGGCCTCGTTGACCTCCTTGAACTTCTCCTCGGCCTCCTTGTCGCCGGGGTTCATGTCCGGGTGGTACTTCCGCGCCAGCTTTTTATATGCTTTTTTGATCTCGTCCTCCGACGCGCCCTTGCTGACGCCGAGAACCTCATAATAATCACGTTTGTTTTCTGCCATCGTACTTCTCTCCACTCAAAGGGGTGATAACACCACAAGAAGGGACAGGAAGCCCTGTCCCTCTTGTGGGATATGTGTTACTTGTTCTGCTCGTCGTCATCGACTACCTTGTAGTCGGCGTCGTAGTACTGCTGACCGCCGTTGGGGTCACCGCCCGGCTGACCGCCCATGTTGGGGTCACCCTGCGGCGCCTGCTGCTGGTACAGCTTCTCGCTCATCTTGTAGAACAGCTGGGTCAGCTCCTCGGTGGCGGCCTTGATGGCGTCGGTATCCTCACCCTTCAGGGTCTCCTTCAGCTTATCCAGACCGGCCTGCACGGGCGCCTTCTCGCTCTCGGGGATCTTGTCGCCCACCTCGCCGAGGGTCTTCTCCGCCTGATAGACCAGCTGATCGGCCTGATTGCGGATCTCCACCTTCTCCTTGATCTTGGCGTCCTCGGCGGCATACTGCTCGGCCTCCTTGACGGCCTTCTCAATGTCCTCCTTGCTCATGTTGGAGGAGGAGGTGATGGTGATATGCTGCTCGGTGCCGGTACCCAGATCCTTGGCGGACACGTTGACGATGCCGTTGGCGTCGATGTCGAAGGTCACCTCGATCTGCGGCACACCGCGGCGGGCCGGAGCGATGCCGTCCAGATGGAAGCGGCCCAGACTCTTGTTGGCGGCCGCCATCTCACGCTCACCCTGCAGCACGTTGACCTCCACGGAGGTCTGGTTGTCGGCGGCGGTGGAGAAGATCTGGCTCTTCTTGACGGGGATGGTGGTGTTGCGCTCGATCAGACGGGTGCAGACGCCGCCCATGGTCTCGATGCCCAGAGACAGGGGGGTGACATCCAGCAGCAGCAGACCCTTGACATCGCCGGTCAGCACGCCGGCCTGCAGGGCGGCGCCCATGGCCACGCACTCATCGGGGTTGATGCCCTTGAAGGGGTCGGAGCCGGTGAAGTTCTTCACGGCCTCCACCACGGCGGGGATACGGCTGGAGCCGCCCACCATCAGCACCTTGGCAAGGTCGGAGGGCTTCAGACCGGCGTCGGACATGGCCTGACGCACGGGCCCCATGGTGGCGTCCACCAGATGGCCGGTCAGCTCGTTGAACTTGGCGCGGGTCAGCGTCACATCCAGATGCTTGGGGCCGGTGGCGTCGGCGGTGATATAGGGCAGGTTGATGTTGCTGGTGGTCACGCCGGACAGCTCGATCTTGGCCTTCTCGGCGGCCTCCTTCAGGCGCTGCATGGCGACCTTGTCGCCGCTGAGGTCGATGCCGTCGGTGCGCTTGAACTCGCTGACCAGATACTTCATGATGCACTGGTCGAAGTCGTCGCCGCCCAGACGGTTGTTGCCGGCGGTGGCCAGCACCTCGATGACGCCGTCGTCGATCTCCAGAATGGACACATCGAAGGTGCCGCCGCCCAGATCGTAGACCATGATCTTCTGGGCCTGCTCCTTATCCACACCGTAGGCCAGTGCGGCGGCGGTGGGCTCGTTGATGATACGCTTCACGTCCAGACCGGCGATCTTACCGGCGTCCTTGGTGGCCTGACGCTGGGAGTCGGTGAAGTAGGCGGGAACGGTGATGACCGCCTCGGTGACGGGGCTGCCCAGATAGGCCTCGGCGTCTGCCTTCAGCTTCTGCAGGATCATGGCGCTGATCTCCTGCGGCGTGTAGCTCTTATCGTCGATGGTGACGCGGTGGTCGGTGCCCATCTCACGCTTGATGGAGGAGATGGTGCGCTCGGGGTTGGTGATGGCCTGACGCTTTGCCACCTGACCCACCATACGCTCGCCGGTCTTGCTGAATGCCACCACAGACGGGGTGGTGCGGTTGCCCTCCGCGTTGGGGATAACGACTGCCTCGCCGCCTTCCATCACGGCTACGCAGGAATTGGTCGTACCGAGGTCGATACCGATAACTTTAGACATAATGATTGCCTCCTGAAATGTTTATCTCAAATATATTTATTGACTGATTTAATAGGGACGGTCGGGCATGATGATCGCCGCGATGATATACGCCAGCAGACCGCTGCCGCCCAGCAGGCTGAACACCACCCAGCCCAGACGCACCAGCGTGGAGTCGATGTTGAAATACTCCGCGAGGCCGCCGCAGACGCCGGCCAGCTTTTTGTCCGTACTGCTCTTATACAGCTTCTTTTCGTTCATGGAAATACTCCTTTCAGTTTGCCACCTTCACCATAGCGAAGCGCAGCACCTTGTCTCCGATCATGAAACCCTTCTGGAACACCTCTACGATGGTGTTCTCGCCCACGGACTCGTCCTCCGTGTGCATCACGGCGTTGTGCTTTTCCGGGTCGAAGGGCTGACCCAGCGCCGGGATCTCGGTGACGCCCATCTGCCCCAGCACCTCAAAGAACTGCTTGCAGATCATCTCCAGACCCTGCCGGTGGCCGTCGCCCTCCTCGCACTGCTGCACACCGCGCTCCAGATTGTCCAGCACCGCCAGAAACGGCTTGATGGTGTCGGCCTTGGCCGTGCCGTAGACGTGCTCCTTTTCGCGGGTGGTGCGCTTGCGGTAGTTGTCATATTCCGCCGCCAGACGGAGGTATTTGTCGTTGGCGTCCGCCAGCACCTTGGCCAGCTGCTCCATCTGCTCCATCTGGGACTTGGTGACGGTAAACGTCTCCTCCGCAGCCTCCGCCGTCTCCTCAACGGGAGCTGCGGGCTGCTCCGCCGTCTCCGGCGTCTCCTCCATGGGAGTCTCCTTCATATCCTTCTCGCTCATTGTGTATCCTCCGGTAGCTGTTTTTTGCCAAACATACGACTCAGGCTCTCGGCAAAGTAGCTGAGTCTTGCCGCCACGGCGGCATAGTCCATACGGGTGGGGCCGACCACACCCACAAGACCGCGCATATTATCGCCGATATCGTAGCTGGCGATGACCACGCTGCTCTCCTTCAACGCATCGTTGACATTTTCGGGGCCGATGAGGATCTGCATGGGCGCATCGCTCTGCGGCACCGGAAGATCCTCCTTATTATCCACCATGAAACTCATGAGATCGTGGGCCTTGTCGATGTCCCGGAACTCCGGGAATTTCAAAAGCTGGCTGGCGCCGTTGGTGAATACCTGCTGGTGCTGGGCTTCCTCCAGCAGCGTGCAGGCGTACTCCGTCACCCGGTTCAAAAGCAGGAACCACTGGCCGGACACCTGCTCGGAAAGGCTCATCAGCGTGGCGTTCATTTTCTCCGCGCCCACGCCGGTGAAGTGGGTGTTCAGCAGGTGGCTCAGCTGGGGCAGCGTGTCGGTGTCCACCGGCAGCTCCAGGCGCATCAGCTGGCTCTTGACCCGGCTGTCCGACAGCATCACCACGGCGATGAAGCTGCCCTCGTCCACGGCGATCAGCTCAAACCGCTGCACGGTGGCAGCGGTGCGGTGATCCGCCACGGCGTAGGTGGGATAGCCCACAAAGCTGGACACCATCTGTCCGGCCTGACTGATGACCTGATCCACCTGCTTCATCTGTCCGGAGAGAGCGGCGTTGATCTTGGCCGTCTCCTCCGCCGACAGGGCCTTGCGCTCCATCAGCTCGTTGACATACAGCCGGTAGCCCTTGGCGGACGGCACACGTCCCGCCGAGGTGTGGGGCTGCTCCAGATAGCCCAGCTCCACCAGATCCGCCAGCTCGTTGCGGATGGTGGCGGAGCTGATCTTACCGGGCATCTGTTCCACGATGGCCTTGGAGCCCACCGGCTCGGCGGTGTTGATGTAGCTTTCCACCACGATCTTCAATATTTGCTTTTTGCGGTCTGTTAATTCCATAGCTTTCTCCATTTAGCACTCCTTCTTTTCGAGTGCTAAATGGAGTTTACCACCCCGCCTCCTTAAAGTCAATAGGCGCTATTTTAATTATTTGTGAACACGCCGGACAGGAAAAGCGCCCCGCAGGGCTGATCCTGCGGGGCGCACGGCATCTTGCGCGGCTATTGGATTTCTTCCGCTTCGGGCTTGGTGCGGATATACGCCTGCACCAGCGAGTAGACGACGGAGCAGACTGGCACGCCCAGCAGCATACCCAGTATGCCGAAGGCGCCGCCGCCGATAGTGACGGCCGCCAGCACCCACAGACCCGGCAGACCTACGGACTTGCCCACCACCCGGGGGTAGATGAGGTTGCCCTCCACCTGCTGCAAGATCAGCAGGAAGATCAGGAATGTCAGCGCCTTAATGGGGCTTTGGAACACGATGAGGAATGCGCCGGTGGCGGCGCCGATCCACGCGCCGAAGATGGGGATCAGCGACAGCGCCGCGATGATGACCGATACCGGCAGGGCGTAGGGCAGGCGTAAAATTAGCATACCGAGGCAACACAGCGTTCCCAGGATCACAGCCTCCGTCACCTGCCCGGTGACGAAGCTGGAGAAGGCGTTGTTGGTCAGATGCAGCACCTCCAGCAGCTTGTCGGCGGCCCTCCGGGGCAGGGCGCGGCGCAGCAGCCGCTTGGACTGGGCGAGGAGCGTCTCCTTCTGCGCCAGCATATACAGGGAGAACACCAGCGCCAGCAGGATGTTCACCAGCGCTCCCACGATGGAGGAGGTGATGTTCAGGGTGGTATTCACCACGCTGTCGCCCCGCTCCTGCAAAAAGCCGGTGATGGTGTCCCGCACCTGCTCGGCGCTGAGGGTCAGCTCCGGCAGCGTCACGCCGTGGCCGCCGGCAAAATCGCTGAGGTTTTTCCACCACGTCTGAAACTGGTCAACGTAGGTGGGGATGTTGGCCGCCAGCGTGCTGCCCGCCTCCTCCAGACGGGGGATGAGGATGAAGAAGATGGCGAAGATGATGCCCAGAAACAGCACCATGGTCAGCGTCAGGCAGACCGGGCGCTTCAGCTTGGCGTTCCAGCGGCTGCGCCACTTGGCCAGCGCCCGATCCCACAGGCGCTCCAGCCCTACCATCATCAGATTCAGCACAAAGGCGATGCACACGCCGATGAGCAGCGGCGCCAGCAGGGAAAGCAGGTTGGAAAAAAGTCCGCCGATGGTGGAGATGTTGTATAGACCCCAGAACAGCAGCACCGCGAAGGTGATGAGCAGCATGATCCGCTGCATGGTTTTTTTGTTCAGCTCCAAGGTATTCCCCGTCCTTTCTTGTAAAAAATCATATTTCCGCTGAGTAGTGTATCATGTTTCTTTCCCGCCGTCTGTGAATTTTCTGTATATCTTTTGTGTTTCCCGTTCAGATTTTGCCCGCTTGTGTCTTTTGCCGCGGCATGGTATACTGACCTCAACAAATGTAACAGGAGGTACGAGCATGACCGTTACCGAAGCACTGGAAAAGCTGAAAAGCTATGAGCAGACCAGCTTTGCGCTGTCTCACGCCATGGGCCTTTTGTACTACGACGGCGTCACCGTGGCGCCCAAGGGCGCTGCCGCCGTCCGCAGCGACACCACCGGCGAGCTCAGCCGCATCGACTATCAGCTGACCACCGCGCCGGACACCGTGGAGATGCTGGAGACGCTGATGGCCGCCCGCACGGAGCTGGACGACGTGACCCGCCGCAAGGTGGAGGAGTACTGGCGCAGCTACGACCGCACCCGCCGCATCCCGGAGGAGGAGTTCGTGGCCTACCAGAAGCTGACCACCCGCGCCGACGACGTATGGCAGACCGCCAAGGCAAACAACGACTTTGCCCTGTTCGAGCCGTACTTGCAGGAGATCTTCGACACGCTGAAGCGCTTCGCCCAGTACTGGGAGCCGGAGAAGGCCCCCTACGAGACGCTGCTGGACAACTACGAGCGGGGTCTGACGGTGGCCGCCTGCGACGAATTCTTCGCCGCCCTGCGGCAGAAGCTGGTGCCTCTCATCCAGCGGGTCACCGCCCACGCCGACCGGGTGGACGACACGCCGCTCCACGCCGATTTCCCCATCCCCATCCAGCGGGAGTTCTCCGACTTCGTCATGGGCGTCATGGGCATAGACCGGAACCACTGCATCATCGGCGAGACGGAGCATCCCTTCACCATCAACTTCTCCCGTGACGACGTGCGTATCACCACCCACTACCACGCCGACATGGTGGCCTCGTCCCTGTACTCCGTGGTGCATGAGGGCGGCCACGCCCTGTACGAGCTGCACACCGGCCGGGAGCTGGCCCGCAGCAATCTGGGCAACGGCGTGTCCATGGGCATCCACGAGAGCCAGTCCCGGTTCTACGAGAACATCATCGGCCGCAGCCGGGCGTTCTGCTCCGTTATCTATCCGTGGCTGAAGGCGCATTTCGCCCCCCGTCTGGACAACGTGACGGAGGACGACTTCTACCGCATGATCAACAAGTCCGAGCCGTCCCTCATCCGCACGGAGGCGGACGAGCTGACCTACTGCCTGCACATCATGGTGCGCTACGAGCTGGAGAAGCGGATGTTCGACGGCACCCTCACCGCCCACGACCTGCCCGCCGAGTGGAACCGGCTGTACAAGGAGTATCTGGGCGTGGACGTCCCCGACGACCGGCAGGGCGTTCTGCAGGACTCCCACTGGTCCAACGGCAACATCGGCTACTTCCCGTCCTACGCCATCGGCTCGGCCTACGGCGCGCAGTATCTGCTGGAGCTGTCCAAGGAGCTGGACGTGGACAGTGTGGTGCGTTCCGGCGATCTGACCCCCATCAACAACTGGCTGGAGGAGAAGATCTGGAAATACGGCTGCATGAAGGATCCCGTGGCGCTGTTTGAGTCGGTCTGCGGCAAGTTCGACCCGGACTGCTATGTGGCCTATCTCGAAAAGAAGTTCACCGAGGTCTACGGCCTGTAAAAAACGCAAAAGAGAACGGGGACAGCTGTCCCCGTTCTCTTTTTGTCATTTATACGGCGGCGCCGGCAGGCGCGTCCGCCTCCTCCGGCTCTCCGGCGGCGGGGGTCAGCTCCTTGACGAAGCAGCGGCGGCGCTTGTGCTGCTCCGTCTGGAAATCCTTCCACTGGGACTGCACCTTCTCATTCAGCTCCAGCATGGGGCCGGTCTCCGCCTCCTTGATGCCCATCTTCAGGCAGCCCTTCATGGTCTTGCTGAGGATGATGGCGTTGACGCCCCGTGCCTGATAATCCGGGTGGACGGCGATGAGCAGCAGATCCACCGTGTCGTTCTTCCGGAATGCCTTCAGCACATCGATCCAGCCGGTGGGGAACAGGCGTCCCCGGTGCTTCTGCATGGCCACCGCCAGACTGGGCGCGCCCACGCCGAAGGCGATCATCCGGTCATTCTTGTCCATGACGAAGCAGGTGGTGTTGGGGTTGATAAGGGGCGCGAACTTGGCGGAGTATTTCCTGATCTGCTGCTCCGTCAGATCCACCGTGCCGTACAGCGGGGCATAGGCCACATTCACCAGATCGAAAAACGGCTTCAGCAGCGGCAGATACGCCAGCCGGTTCTTCGGCTCCACGATATGCAGGTGGTTGCGCTTGAGCACGAAGTCCGACAGCTTCTCCCACCGCTGGATGATCTTCTCATCCGTGGGGACGGTGATCAGCTCCTCGATCCAGTCCACATCCTTCACATAGCCCAGCGCGGTCATGTGGTCGATATAGTAGGGGTAGTTATAATAGGTGAAAAAGCAGCTTCGGCGGTCGAAGCCCTCCACCAGCATACCCTCCCGGTCCATGTCGGTAAAGCCCAGCGGCCCGTGGACCGCCGCGCAGCCCAGTTCTCTGGCCCAGTCCTCCACCACAGCGAACAGGGCGGCGGACACCTCCGGATCGTCGATAAAGTCCACCTGGGTGAACCGCATCCGGTTGGTGCCCCACTTCTCATTGGCCTTGCGGCTGCGGATAGCGCCGATGCGCCCCACGATCTCCCCGTCCCGCTCCGCCAGCCAGCAGCGGGCGTCGCAATAGGAAAAGGCCGGGTTCTTGCTGCGATCCCAGTCCGCCAGATCGTCGCCGTAGGTGGCCGGCACGAACTGCGGCACGTCCTTATACAACTGATTGGGGTAATCTACAAAACGGCGCAGCTGCGCCTTGGTCGTTACTTCTACAATGGAAACCATAGCTGTTTCTCCTACACAAAAAAACTTCACACGGTAACAGTTTACGCTTTTCTTTCCAGAAAAGCAAGCGCATAAAGTCCACAAAATACTGGCATCCTGTGCGGCGATGTGCTATACTCACCTCATACAGAAACATAATAGGGAGGAGCAGGAGAGATGGAGCTGCTTTGGTACGATATCCGCCAGCTGGACGAGGAGACGATGGCCCAGACCATGGCCATGATGGACGAGGCGCGCCGCCGCCGGGTGGGCGATATCGCCGGAGAGGACGACCGCAAGCGCACCGTGGCCGGCGAACTGCTGGCACGCCGCGCACTGGCGCAGCGTCTGGGCTGCGGCGAGGGGGAGGCGCCTCTGCGCTGGGACGACACGGGCAAGCCCGCCGTGGATGCCGACGGCGTGTACGTCTCCGTCAGCCACTCCGGGCCCTACGCCGTCTGCGCCATCGCCGATGTGCCGGTAGGCGTGGATGTGGAGGTCGTCCGCTCCGCCGATGAAAAATTCATGCGCCGTGTCTGCTCCGAGGCGGAGATGGCCTATATCCGCGTAGGCGACGACGGCGACTGCGCCCGCTTCTGGGAGATCTGGACCGCCAAGGAATCTTTGTTCAAGCTGACGGGCAAGGGGCCGCTGCTGACCCTCAGCCAGCTGGCGCTGCCAGAGGGTGTGGTGCTCGATCACATCCGGGAAAAGGGCTGCGCCCTGACCACCGCCCTGCGTCTGCGGTAAAAATTCTCAGAATCCTGAAAAAAAGGCTTTTCACCCGCTCTTGAATTTGTTATAATTTAAACGAAAATCGCGTACCATCCGGTGAACATGGTAGAGGAGGAGCTTTTGTATGATTCGAGTTGGTATCATCGGCTGCGGTAAGATCGCGCAGGTGCGCCATCTGCCCGAGTATGCAGCCAACCCCAATGCGGAGATCGTGGCCTACTACGACAAGAACCGCGCCCGTGCCGAGGAGATGGCCGCCAAGTACGGCGGCAGCGTCTGCGACACCTATTTCGACCTGCTGAACCGCGACGACATCGACGCGGTATCCGTCTGCGTGGAAAACCGCAGCCATGCGGAGATCTCCACCGCGGCGCTGTACGCCGGCAAGCACGTGCTGTGCGAAAAGCCTATGGCGGTCACGCTGGCGGAGTGCGAGTCCATGGTGGCCGCCGCCGAGCGCAACGGCAAGTACCTGATGATCGGTCACAATATGCGCTTCGACCCGGTACACCGCCGCGCCAAGCAGCTGCTGGACCGCGGCGTCATCGGCGACGTCATCACCTTCCGCGCCGTGCTGGGCAACGCCGGCCCCGAGGGCTGGTCTGTGGACGAGGGTACATGGTTCTTCGATAAGAATAAGGCGGCGCTGGGCGCCCTGTCCGACATGGGCATCCACAAGGTAGATCTGCTCCAGTACCTGCTGGGCCAGAAGGTCATCGAGACCACCGCCAAGGTGGTGACGCTGAACAAGCGGGACAGCGAGGGGCAGCTCATCGGCGTGGACGACAACGCCCTGTGCATCCTGCGGATGTCCGGCGGCGCGCTGGGTACCATGGCGGCCAGCTGGACCATCTACGGCCACGAGTGCCAGTCCACCTGTCTGTATGGCACCAAGGGCATCATGCTCATTTACAGCGAGCCGTCCTCTCCCATCATCGTCAGTGATATGGAGGGCAACCGCACCAGCTATAATCTGGATGTGCCGCACAACGGCACCGGCGTCATCGACGAGTTCGTGGACGCGCTGGTCAACGACCGGCAGCCGGAGGTCTCCGGCCGGGAGGCCCTGACGGTGATGCGCAGCATCTTCGCCAGCATCAAGTCCTCCAACATCAGCCGCACGGTGGCGGTGAACAGCGACTTCGTCACCCACTTCTGAGCAAACGCACCGTTGCGGGGCGGGCAAGCAGCCCGCCCCGCCGTTTTCTGCATCAAACACGAAAGGGAGTATCCTATGTATCGTATCGGTATTGATCTGGGCGGCACCAACATCGCCGTCGGCGTGGTGGACGACCACCACCGTATTGTGGCGGAGGCCAGTCTTCCCGCCGGCGCGCACCGCCCGGCGGAGCAGGTGGCGGCGGATATGTGCCGCGCCGTAGAGCTGGCGCTGGACAAGGCGGGTCTTACCCCGGCGGACTGCGCCTCCATCGGCGTAGGCACCCCCGGTACCTGCGACCCGGAACGGGGCGTGGTGGTTCGCGCCTACAACCTGAACTGGTTTGACGTACCGGTGTGCGCCATGCTGACGGCGCACTTCGGCCTGCCCGCCCGGCTGAGCAACGACGCCAACTGCGCCGCGCTGGCGGAGACGGTGGCCGGTGCCGCCGTGGGCTGCCGGAACATGGTGCTCATCACCCTTGGCACCGGCGTGGGCGGCGGCATCATCGTGGACGGAAAGCTCGTCTCCGGTATGGGCGGTGCCGGCGGCGAGCCGGGTCACAGCCTGCTGGTGCTGGACGGGGAGCCCTGCACCTGCGGACGCCGGGGCTGCTGGGAGGTCTACGCCTCCGCCACGGCGCTGATCCGGCAGGGCAGGGAGGCGGCTGCCGCCCATCCCGCGTCTCTGCTGAACCGGTACCCCGAGCTGACGGGCCGGGATGTGTTCGACGCTGCCGACGCAGGTGACGCAGCGGCGCAGGCCGTGCTGGAGCGGTACTACGTCTATGTAGCCGCCGGGATCACCGATCTGGTGAACATCCTGTCGCCGGAGATGGTGCTCATCGGCGGCGGCATCAGCCGGCAGGGGGAGCGTCTGCTGCGCCCCATCCGCCGCTATGTGGCCGCCAACTGCTTCGGCGGCGAGAACCGCCCCCAGCCGATCATTCAGGCGGCACAGCTCGGCAACGAAGCCGGTATCATCGGCGCCGCCGCCCTGTAACAACGCAAAAAAGGAAGCCGTCCCGCGGGACGGCTTCCTTTTTTATGTCGTTCAGTCGATGGTACGCACGAAGTTCATGCCGCTCTTCTGCATATGTACATCCAGCCGCACCCGGTCGCCCCGGATATAGCTTCTGGTGTACTCGTAGATGCGCCCGTCCTCGGTGCGGGTACGGCGCTGGTGGTAAAAAGCGCAGCTCCCGGCGCCAACCCCCAGCAGACGGCCCTGCTCATTGTCCAGCACCACCGCCTCATAGCTCTCATCGGCGGCAAAGGGTACGATACCCACATGGTACAGGAGACTGTAAAAGCTGTGGGTCTGGAGCATGTCCCGGGTCAGGTGGGGGTAGATGTACTCGGGATAGTAGCTGGTCTCCAGGATCAGCGGCTCCCCGTCCACGTTGCGCACACGGGTGAAGCAGTACACCGGCGTACCCTCCCGCAGCTCCATCTTCTCGCAGACTGCCTGACTGGGTACGATCACGTCAAAGTCGATCAGCGTGGAGGACGGCACCTTGCCCAAGGAGGAAACCTCCGTCGTAAAGGAGTAGCGCACACCGCGGCGATTGGTAGCGGGATCCGCCACAAAGGTGCCGCGGCCCCGCTTGCGGACCACCAGCCCCTCGTCCTCCAGCTCGCCGATGGCCTGCCGCACGGTGTTGCGGCTGATATTCATCCAGCGGCACAGCTCCGCCTCGCTGGGCAGCAGATCGCCCACAGCCAGTGCGCCGGTGGAAATATTGCGTTTGATGATGCCCACGAGCTGGGCATACAGGGGAATGTCGCTGTCCATTGACAGTCTTGCGCTTAAGATCGGATTCTGTTCCATGTATGGGGTCCCTTTCCCTCTCCTCTGAGTTGTACCTATTGTACCATACAATTCAATGGAAAGATAGTCCTATTTTTGATAAAACCTCTGTGTTTCCGCGATTTCGGCTGCTTTGCCGCGCATTCCCTCTGTTTGGCAAATGGGTAGAAACAACGCCGTCCCGGCGGGACGGCGCTGTTTCCGGAACAAAAAAGAAGGAAAACCTTTTTGAAAGGATGTTGGCGATTTACTTGTGATCCACGCTGTGCATATGCTCGATGAGGCACAGGATCTTGTCGGAGTAGCCGATCTCGTTGTCGTACCAGCTGACCACCTTCACGAAGGTGTCGGTCAGGGCGATACCGGCCTTGGCATCGAAGATGGAGGTATGGGTGTCGCCCAGGAAGTCGGAGGACACGACGGCCTCGTCGGTGTAGGCCAGGATACCCTTCAGCTCGTTCTCGCTGGCCTTCTTCATGGCAGCGCAGATCTCGTCATAGCTGGCGGGCTTGCACAGGTTCACGGTCAGATCCACCACGGACACGTCCAGCGTGGGAACGCGCATGGACATACCGGTCAGCTTGCCGTTCAGGCTGGGAATGACCTTGCCCACGGCCTTGGCAGCGCCGGTGGAGCTGGGGATAATGTTGCCGGAAGCGGCACGGCCGCCGCGCCAGTCCTTCAGGGACACGCCGTCCACCGTCTTCTGGGTGGCGGTGGTGGAATGCACGGTGGTCATCAGACCGTCGGCAATGCCGAAGTTATCGTGCAGCACCTTGGCGATGGGAGCCAGGCAGTTGGTGGTGCAGCTGGCGTTGGAGACGAACTGCATATCGGAGGTGTAGGTGTCCTGGTTGACGCCCATGACAAACATGGGGGTGTCGTCCTTGGAGGGAGCGGACATCACCACGTGCTTGGCGCCGGCGGCGATGTGACCCGCGGCCTTCTCCTTGGTCAGGAACAGGCCGGTGGACTCAATGACGTACTCCGCGCCCACCTTGGCCCAGGGCAGGTTGGCGGGATCACGCTCTGCAAACACGGGGATGGACTTGCCGTTGACGACGATGGCGCTCTCCTCGCTGCCGACCTCGCCGTCGAACTTGCCGTGCATCGTATCGTACTTCAGCATATAGGCCAGATAGTCAGCGGGACACAGATCGTTGATACCCACGATCTCGATCTCGGGGTGGTTCATGCAGCAGCGCATGACCATGCGGCCGATGCGGCCGAAACCATTGATACCGACTTTAATGCTCATAAATCAAGACTTCCTCTCTGATGGAATATATCAAATGTATGGTATGTTTAGTATTATATGCATTATTTTGAAAAATGCAACCCCTTTTTGAAAAAAATTTGCAGATCATCAAAAGGGGACAAAAAACTTGTTTTTCCGCCCACCGTTTGGTATAGTGTGGATGACCGGCCGGTAACTGTCAGGTATCGCGCCGGCGGGAAAAGACACACTAACGCCGGAGAGGAGGGCGTGTATGATAGAGACCCCCAGAAATAACCATACACCGAAGCAGCCGGCGCGCCCTGACCGGCACGATCGGCCTTTAGAGGTGCAGCTGCTCAACGAGGTGCTGCTTCATGTATCCGCCCAGCTTCGGACAGCGCTGGGCGGGATGCACATCGCGGTCAGCCGTCTGGCGCCGCCTGAGCGGCGGGACGCAGACGTGGTGCTGGATCGTGACGCGGCGCTGCTGAACCGAAACTACTATGCGCTGCTGCGCCTGTCCAATAACCTGTCCAACGCGCCCATGCTGCTGGACGACACGCCGCTGGTCAAGGAAAACACCGACGTGGTGGCGTGGCTGGACGGTCTGTGCCGTCAGGCCGCACCGCTGTTCGCCCTGCGGAATGTGACGCTGACATTCCAGTGCAGCGCCGCCCGTCACGGCGCGGCGATCAACCGGGTCTGTCTGGAGCAGGCGGTCTGGAATCTGCTGTCCAACGCCCTGAAATTCACGGCCGAGGGCGGCGCCGTCACCGTATCCCTGCGGTTTGAGCGGCGGCAGGTGCTGCTGGCGGTGGCGGACACCGGCTGCGGCATCCCCGCCGGGAACATGGAGACGGTGTTTGACGGCTATCTCCACCCGGAGCGGCTGGCTGTGCTGCCCAGCGGTCTGGGTCTGGGGCTGCCGCTGTGCCGCCGCATCGCGGAGGGTCACGGCGGACGGCTGGTGCTGGACAGCCGGGAGGGGCATGGCACCACCGTCACACTGGCGCTGCCGGACGCGCTGGCGGAGGATGTAGTGGAGGATGTGGCCTTCGACTACACCGGCGGCTTCCAGCCGGCGCTGGTGGGGCTGGCGGACGCCCTGCCCTTTGAGGCATTCCTGCAAAAGCACTCCGACGAGTAAAGCGCCGCCATCCGGCGGGCAGCTCCGCCGCGGACGGCGGAACGGATCGCAGAGATCGCGTCTCCCCCGCCCGGTGCGGGGGAGACATTTTTTACAGCTTTATTCTGGACGGATATTGCCGCTATATACCTATAGTATTTAATATTTTACGGATTCTTGCGAGGTGCATAATGAAAAAGGATGCCAAGCGTGCGTTGATCGCCATGTCCGGCGGTGTGGACAGCTCCGCCGCCGCCGCGCTGCTGCGGGAGCAGGGCTATATCTGCGGCGGCGCCATGCTCCGTCTGTGCCGGGAGCCGGAGGTGGCACAGCTGGCCGCCCAGAGCGCGGAGGACGCCCGCCGGACGGCGGAACGTCTGGGCATGGACTTTTACCTGTTCGATGAGACGGATCGGTTCTCCCGCTGCGTCATGGAGAGGTTCGTGGCGGAATACTGCGCGGGCCGGACGCCCAACCCCTGCATCGACTGCAACCGGGAGCTGAAGTTCGGCGCTCTGCTGGATCGCGCGCTGGAGATGGGCTACGACTATCTGGCCACCGGCCACTATGCCCGGGTGGACTACGATCAGGCGGCAGGCCGTTGGCGGCTGCTGCGGGGCCGGGACCGGAAAAAAGACCAGAGCTATGTGCTCTACCAGCTCACACAGTTCCAGCTTGCCCATCTATTGCTGCCGGTGGGGGATTTCGACAAGGACGCCATCCGGCAGGAGGCGCGGCAGGCAGGGCTGGACGTGGCGGAGAAGTCCGACAGTCAGGATATCTGCTTCATCCCTGACGGGGATTACGTTCAGTTCCTGCGGCGGCACGGGGCCGAGCTGACGCCGGGGGACTTTGTGGACAAGGACGGCCATGTGCTGGGCCGCCACAAGGGGCTGCCCTGCTACACCAGCGGCCAGCGGAAGGGGCTGGGCGTCGCCGCCGGAAAACACGTCTATGTGGTGCGGAAGAACGGCGCGGACAACACCATCCTGCTGGGGGACGACGCCGACCTGTTCTCCTCCGCCCTGACCGCCTCCCGCGTCAACTGGATCGCCGGCACAGCACCGGCAGCGCCGGTGCGCTGCACCGCCAAGACCCGGTACAGCCAGCGCACCGACGCGCCCTGCACCGCCTATCCGCTGGCAGGGGAGGGCGTGCGGGTGGTATTCGACGCACCGCAGCGCGCCATCACCGCCGGACAGTCCGTGGTGCTGTACGACGGAGATGAGGTGCTGGGCGGCGGCGTCATCGACGGCGCGGAATAAGACGCCCGCAGGTACAAAAACGGCAAAAGAGGACGCTGACCCGGTTGGTCAGCGTCCTCTTTCTTCTGTTTGCACAGCCGCCCACCGCCGGGAGGCCGCCGTTTTCAGGGAATGCGGAACAGGCGCTTGCCGTTCTCCGTGGTGATGCGGGCCAGCTCCTCCGGCGCAAGGCCCTTCCACGCCGCCAGCTTCTCCGCCACCAGATAGACGTAGCCGGAGTCGTTGCGCTTGCCCCGGTACGGCACCGGCGTCATGTAGGGGCTGTCCGTCTCGATGAGCATCCGCTCCGGCGGCGTTACCGCCGCCACCTCCGGGGCGCGGCGGGCGTTCTTATAGGTCACGGGGCCGTCAAACCCCAGATACCATCCCATTTGCAGCAGCTCCCGCGCCATCTCCGGGCTGCCGGAGAAGCAGTGGAACACGCCGGTGACGCCGGGGAACTCCCGGACGATGGACAGCGTATCGGCGTGGGCCTCCCGGTCGTGGATAATGACGGGCAGAGCAAGCTCCTGCGCCAGCGCCAGCTGCTGCCGCAGCACCTGCTGCTGGAAGTCGCGGGGCGGGTTCTCCTCCCAGTAGTAGTCCAGCCCGATCTCGCCGATGGCCACCACCTTGGGCTGCTGCGCCAGCGCGCGGATGGCCGCCAGCTCGTCGGCGGTACAGCCGCCGCAGTTCTCCGGGTGGATGCCCACCGCCGCGTAGACGTGGGGGTACGCCGCCGCGTATGCCGCCGCCTTGCGGGAGCTTTCCACATCGCAGCCGGGGTTCAGAACCAATCCGATGCCCCGCTGGGGCAGCGCTGTCAGCAGCGCGTCCCGGTCGGCGTCAAAGGCCTCGTCGTCGTAGTGTGCATGGGTGTCAAACAGCATGGTCAGTCCTCCAGCCGGACGCGGCCCAGCCTCGTGTCCGCGATGTATTTGTCCTTGATCTCCCGCAGCCGCGCCATGTGGGGCTGCTCCATGTGGACGCGCTGGTGGGCGGCGCTCTCCCACCGCTCGATGAGCAGCAGCTCGTTCTCATCCTGCGCGGAGAAATAGTAGTCGTAGGCCAGACAGCCCGGCTCCTCCCGGATCAGGGTGAGGATGCCCGCCTCCACAAGCTCCCGGACAAAGGTCTCGCGGCAGCCGTCCTTGGCCATATAGCGCACATACAGCATCAGTTGTTCCTCCATGGCGCACCTCCCGAGTGATTTTGCCCCATTGTAGCACAGCCGACGCGGCGGCGCAAATTTTTTCCGCCCCACATGGGAAAAAAGCATTTACAAGCTGTATAAAATGCTGTATCATTTACGAGCTGTATTACATTTGACGGGGTGAGAGAGATGGCAACGGATTTTTCCAGAACGTTGAGCCTGCTGCGGCAGGAGAAGGGGATCAGCCAGCGGAAGGCGGCGGCGGCGCTGGGCATCAGTCAGGCGCTGCTGAGCCACTACGAAAACGGCATCCGGGAGCCGGGTCTCGCCTTCGTGGCACGGGCCTGCGACTTCTACCATGTGTCGGCGGACTTCCTGCTGGGGCGCACCAACTCCCGGGACGGCTCCATCATCGAGGCGGCGGAGCTGTACGACGCCAGCGACGAAAAGGGGACGCTGAAGGGCAGCATTCTGGCCACGCTGCAAAAAAAGCTGGTGGTGAACACCACCGGCGTGCTGTTCGACCTGCTGGGCAAGTGCGGCGACCGGACGGCCATCACCGCCGCCGGGGACTATCTCAGCACGGCGCTGTACACCCTGCTGCGGCACCTGTACCGCTGCGGCGGCGGCAATGAGGACTTTTTCGCCACCGAGTCCGTGGATTTTGACGCCGGTGCGGTGGACGCCGCCATGCTGCACAGCCGCGCGGCCTACCTGCGGGCGCTGGCCGGGGCGGAGCAAATTCCGGAGCTGACCTCTGATACCCTCACCGCCGCCCCCGGCCTGGGGCAGAGCACAGCGCAGGTCGTCCACAACGTGGATGAGCTGGCGGCGAAGCGATAACGCAGACATAGTTCCAAAGGAGGCTCTTTATATGTTTGACCAATCCCATATCCGCAATTTCTCCATTATCGCCCACATCGACCACGGTAAATCCCTTCCCCTGCTTGCCTGACCGCAACCCGGGGACCCCTATTTTGATTTCTCTTCCTCGGCGGAAGTGAATTCCGCCTGCGGCAAGGTTTTGCCGTGCAAAACGCTTGGACGCGCTGTGCGCGGGCAGCGTGGATTTCCAAAGGAGGCTTTTTATATGTTCGACCAATCCCATATCCGCAATTTCTCCATCATCGCCCACATCGACCACGGTAAATCCCTTCCCCCGCTTGCCTGACGGCAACCCGGGGACCCCTATTTTGATTTCTCATCCTCGGCGGAAATGAATTCCGCCTGCGGCAAGGTTTTGCCGTGCAAAACGCTTGGACGCGCTACGCGCGGGCAGCGTGGATTTCCCAAAGGAGGCTTTTTATATGTTCGACCAATCCCATATCCGCAATTTCTCCATCATCGCCCACATCGACCACGGTAAATCCACGCTGGCGGACCGCCTGCTGGAGAAGTGCGACGCCGTGCCGGAGCGGGAGATGGCAAACCAACTGCTGGACAACATGGATCTGGAGCGGGAGCGGGGCATCACCATCAAGTCCCGCGCCGTGCAGATCTTCTACAAGGCGCAGGACGGGGAGACGTATGCCCTGAATCTCATCGACACCCCGGGCCATGTGGACTTCAACTACGAGGTCAGCCGGTCGCTGGCCGCCTGCGAGGGCGCGCTGCTGGTGGTGGACGCCACCCAGGGCGTGGAGGCCCAGACGCTGGCCAACACCTACCTCGCCATGGATCACGATCTGGAGATCCTGCCGGTGTTCAACAAGATCGACCTGCCCGCCGCCGACCCCCTGAAGGCCAAGCAGGAGGTGGAGGACATCATCGGCCTGCCCGCACTGGAGGCGCCGGAGATCTCCGCCAAGCTGGGCATCAACATCGACGCGGTGCTGGAGGACGTGGTGCAGAACGTACCCGCGCCCACAGGCGACCCCAAGGCGCCGCTGCGGGCGCTGGTGTTCGACAGCCAGTACGACCCCTATGTGGGCGTGGTGGTGCTGTTCCGCATCATGGAGGGCTCCATCCGCAAGGGGCAGACCGTTCGCATGATGGCCTCCGGCGCGGAGTACACCATTCTGGAGTGCGGCTACCTCAAGCCGCTGGGCAATGAGCCCACGGACTGCCTGCAGGCCGGCGAGGTGGGCTACTTCACCGCCAGCATCAAAAACGTCAAGGACACCCGTGTGGGCGACACCATCACCGACGCGGCCGCACCGGCCACCGAGCCGCTGCCCGGCTACCGTCCCGCCCAGTCCATGGTGTACTGCGGCATCTACACCGAGGACGGCAGCAAGTACCCCGACCTGCGGGACGCGCTGGAGAAGCTACAGCTCAACGACGCCTCCCTGACCTTCGAGCCGGAATCCTCCGTGGCGCTGGGCTTCGGCTTCCGCTGCGGCTTTCTGGGGATGCTCCACATGGAGGTCATTCAGGAGCGGCTGGAGCGTGAGTTCAATCTGGATCTTGTGACCACGCTGCCCAGCGTGATCTACCACGTCTACAAGTCCGACGGCACCATGGTGAAGGTGGATAACCCCCACAACTACCCGGATCCCGGCACCATCGAGCACGCGGAGGAGCCGTATGTGAAGGTGTCCATCATCGCCCCACAGGACTATGTGGGCAACATCATGCCCATGTGTCAGGAGCGGCGCGGCGAGTTCAAGGATATGCAGTATCTGGACACCCATCTGGTGGAGCTGCACTATCAGATGCCCCTCAACGAGATCATCTACGACTTTTTCGACACGCTGAAGGCCAACACCAAAGGCTACGCCTCCTTGGACTATGAGCTGTCCGGCTACCGCACCAGCGATCTGGTGAAGGTGGATCTGCTGCTCAACGGCGACGGCGTGGACGCCCTGAGCTTCATCGCCCACCGGGATAAGGCCTACGGCCGCGCCCGCCGCCTGTGCGAGAAGCTGAAGGACAACATCCCCCGCCAGCTGTTCGAGGTACCCATTCAGGCGGCCATCGGCGGCCGCATCATCGCCCGCGAGACGGTGAAGGCCATGCGCAAGGACGTGCTGGCCAAGTGCTACGGCGGCGATATCACCCGTAAGAAGAAGCTGCTGGAGAAGCAGAAGGAAGGCAAGAAGAAGATGCGGAATCTGGGTACGGTGCAGGTGCCTACCGAGGCATTTATGGCCGTCCTCAAGCTGGACAGCGATTGAGCTTTTTGCCTTGTCGCCGCCGATGGCGGCGTCCAAGCGTTTTGCGCCGCAAAACCTTGCCGCAGGCGGCATTCACTGCCGCCGAGGAAGTCAGATCCTGTAGGGGCCCCCACAAAATGCGGCTGCATTTTGCGGGGCGGGCAAGAAGAAGATGCGGAATCTGGGTACGGTACAGGTGCCTACCGAGGCATTTATGGCTGTCCTCAAGCTGGACAGCGATTGATCTTTTTGCCTTACCGCCGCACCGCGATATACACAACAAAAGAGGCACGGAACGCGCAGGCGTTCCGTGCCTCTTTTCGTATTTTTCCAGCCCTCCGCGCCGCGGAGACGGCTGCCGTCACCGCAAGACCGCTTCTTGCAGCGCCCGCAGATCCTCCCCGTCGGGGTGGGACATGGCGCGGTCGAAATTCTCGATCAGCGCGTCCAGATTCGCCGGATGCTCCGGCTGTCCTTTCATCTTCACATACCGCTCCCGCACAGTCTGAGGCATCCTGCCCTGACACATATATGTTCCGATCACGGTATTGCTGGGGTCGATGGCACGCTTGACGTTGTCGAGGATCTTCTGAAAATACGCCTCACTGCCGCCGAAGCCCGCCGTGCCGAACAGGAATATCCGCCTGTTCCGCAGCGTTTCCAGCAGGCGCACCGTGGCCTCATCCGCATTGCCCTTGTCCGTCCAGAAGCCGATATACAGCGTGTCGGCGTCGAGTGCCGCCGTGCCGCTCTCCCCAAAATATACGCACGCCTCTTGCGGCAGCGCCGCACGGATCGCCTCCGCCAGCGCCCGCGTGTTGCCTGTCCGGCTGCTGAACAGGACTCCATAGCTTCCCATGATACCGCCCCTTTCCGTCACGTCCCGCAGGGCGTGGCTGTACATAAATTGGCACTTATTTTATCACGCGTCCCCGGAAAACACAAGCTCCCGGCCGGTAGCCGGGAGCTTGCTGCTATGCAGTTATGCTGCGCCCTTACGGGAAACTTACATTTCCTTTATCGCGGCCTGCGCGGCGGCCAGACGGGCGATGGGCACACGGAAGGGGGAGCAGGACACATAGTCCAGACCCACCTTGTGGCAGAACTCCACGGAGGAGGGGTCGCCGCCGTGCTCGCCGCAGATGCCCAGATGCAGCTCCGGACGGGTCTCGCGGCCCAGCTTGGCAGCCATCTTCACCAGCTTGCCGACGCCGATCTGATCCAGCTTGGCAAACGGATCGCTCTCGTAGATCTTCTTGTCGTAGTAGGCGCCCAGGAACTTGCCGGCGTCGTCACGGCTGAAGCCGAAGGTCATCTGGGTCAGGTCGTTGGTGCCGAAGGAGAAGAACTCGGCCTCCTTGGCAATCTCGTCGGCGGTCAGCGCCGCACGGGGGATCTCGATCATGGTACCCACCAGATACTTCATATCCATACCGGCAGCGGCCAGCTCCTCATCGGCGGTCTTGACCACCACGTCCTTGACGTACTTCAGTTCCTTGACCTCGCCCACCAGCGGGATCATGATCTCGGGAACCATGTTCCAATCGGGGTGCTTCTTCTGCACGTTGATAGCGGCGCGGATGACGGCACGGGTCTGCATGACGGCGATCTCCGGGAAGGTGACAGCCAGACGGCAGCCGCGGTGACCCATCATGGGGTTGAACTCGTGCAGGGAGGCGATGATGGCCTTGATGTCGGCAACGGACTTGCCCATATCCTTGGCCAGCAGCTCGATGTCGTGCTCCTCGGTGGGAACGAACTCGTGCAGGGGGGGATCCAGGAAGCGGATGGTAACGGGGCAGCCCTCCATGGCCTCGTAGATGCCCTCGAAGTCGCCCTGCTGCATGGGCAGCAGCTTGGCCAGCGCTCTCTCGCGCTGCTCCACGGTGTCGGAGCAGATCATCTCACGGATGGCGGCGATACGGTCGCCCTCGAAGAACATATGCTCGGTACGGCACAGGCCGATGCCCTGTGCGCCCAGCTCACGGGCCTTGGCGGCGTCGTGGGGGGTGTCGGCGTTGGTGCGGACCTGCAGACGGCGGAACTTGTCTGCCCAAGCCATGATGCGGCCGAAGTCGCCGCCCACGCTGGCGTCCACGGTGGGCATAGCGCCGTCGTAGATGCTGCCGGTGGAGCCGTCCAGGCTCAGCCACTCGCCCTCGTGATAGGTCTTGCCGGCCAGCGTGAACTGCTTGTTGGCCTCGTCCATGTTGATGGCGCCGCAGCCGGAGACGCAGCACTTGCCCATGCCGCGTGCCACAACGGCAGCGTGGGAGGTCATGCCGCCGCGGACGGTCAGGATGCCCTGTGCGGCCTTCATGCCCTCGATATCCTCGGGAGAGGTCTCCAGACGGACCAGAACCACCTTCTCGCCCCGCTCAGCCCAGGCCTTGGCGTCCTCAGCGGTGAAGACGATCTTGCCGCAGGCGGCGCCGGGGGAGGCGGGCAGGGCCTTACCCACAGGCTCGGTGGACTTCAGCGCCTTGGGATCGAATTGGGGATGCAGCAGGGTATCCAGGTTGCGGGGGTCGATCATGGCCACCGCCTGCTGCTCGGAGATCATGCCCTCGTCCACCAGATCGCAGGCGATCTTCAGTGCGGCGGGCGCGGTGCGCTTGCCGTTGCGGCACTGCAGCATATACAGCTTGCCGTGCTCCACGGTGAACTCCATATCCTGCATATCGCGGTAGTGATCCTCCAGAATGCCGCAGACCTTGACGAACTCGTCATAGGCCTCGGGGAACTTCTCCGCCATCTCGGCGATGGGCATGGGAGTACGCACACCGGCCACCACGTCCTCGCCCTGGGCGTTGGTCAGGAACTCGCCCATCAGCTGCTTTGCGCCGGTGGCGGGGTCACGGGTAAAGGCAACGCCGGTGCCGCAGTCGTCGCCCATGTTGCCGAAGGCCATGGACTGGACGTTGACGGCAGTGCCCCAGGAGTAGGGGATATCGTTGTCGCGGCGGTACACGTTGGCGCGGGGGTTGTCCCAGGAACGGAACACGGCCTTGATGGCGCCCACCAGCTGCTCCTTGGGATCGGAGGGGAAGTCCTCACCGATCTTGGCCTTGTACTCGGCCTTGAACTGCATGGCCAGCTCCTTCAGGTCGGCGGCGTCCAGCTCCACGTCCTGCGTCACGCCCTTCTGCTCCTTCATGGCGTCGATGAGCTGCTCGAAGTACTTCTTGCCCACCTCCATGACCACGTCGGAGTACATCTGGATAAAGCGGCGGTAGCAGTCCCAAGCCCAGCGGGGGTTGTTGGACTTCTTGGCGATAACGTCCACCACATCCTCGTTCAGGCCGAGGTTCAGGATGGTGTCCATCATGCCGGGCATGGAGGCGCGGGCGCCGGAGCGGACGGAGACCAGCAGGGGATTCTCGTGATCGCCGAACTTCTTGCCGGTGATCTTCTCCATCTTCTCGATATACTCCATGATCTCGGCCATGATCTCGTCATTGATCTGACGGCCGTCCTCATAATACTGGGTGCAGGCCTCGGTGGTGATGGTGAAGCCCTGGGGAACGGGCAGGCCGATATTGGTCATCTCAGCCAGGTTCGCGCCCTTGCCGCCCAGCAGCTCACGCATCTTCGCGTTGCCCTCGGTGAACAGGTAACAATACTTCTTGCTCATGGTAGTCCCTCCATCTATTATCAATATAGTTGTACCAAACGATGAGAACGTTTCTTATTATAGTCAAATTCTTTGTCAAAAGCAAGCCTATTCCCAAATTTTTCTGTTTTTTTGCAATAGGTTTCCAGTTTCGCAGGAATCGCCTCTATGGGAAACATTTTCCCCCGTATCCGTAGAATAAAACTTGCCTGTCCCGCTTTTTGTGTGGTATACTGGTACATTAGAAAAATAGGGGCGTCAGACCCCTACGGGAAAAGGAGAGCGCCATGGCCCAGCTTCTGCCGGAAAACAGCACACTGGAGCGCACCGTCCGCCGTGCGGCGGAACAGGGGCGGCTGAGCCACGCCATCGTGCTCTCCGGCGCCGGCGACCTGACGGACGCGGCGCGGTTCATCGCCGCCGCCCACGTCTGCGAGGGGATGGACAGGCCCTGCCTGCGGTGCCGCCACTGCCGGAAGGTGCTGGAGGACATCCATCCCGACGTGTCGGTGATCCGGGACACGGAGCATCGGGAGCTGACGGTGGACGCCGTCCGGGAGCTGCGGCAGGACGTGTACATCCGTCCCAACGAGGCGGCGCGGAAGGTGTATATCATCGCGGACAGCCGCCAGCTCAACGAGCGGGATCAGAACGTGCTGCTGAAGATCGTGGAGGAGGGGCCGCCCTACGCCGCCTTCATTTTCTGCACCGACAGTCCCACCGCGCTGCTGGAGACGGTGCGCTCCCGGTGTGTGCTGCTGAAAAGCGCCGATCTGCCGCCGGAGACCCTGCCGCCGGAGGCCGAGCAGCTCTGCCTCGCCTTTTCCAAGGGAAAGCTGCTGCCGGTAACGCGGTATCTGGTATTGCTGGAGACCCGGAAGCTGAAGCGGGACGAGCTGCGTACCGTGCTGCGTAGCGCCTGGTGCGCCGCGGCGGAGGCGCTGCTGCTGCAAATGGGCAAGGAGACGCCGGATCCCGCCTGCGGCGAGACGGCGCAGGCGCTGGCCCGCGGCTTGACCTGCCGCCAGCTCCAAAAGCTGACGGCGCTGCTGGAGAAGTACAGCGGCGAATGTGAATATAACGTAGGCGTGGGCCATGTTCTTGGCGCCCTCGCCGTGGAATGGGAGGAGCTTCTATGACCACTGTGGTTTCCGTCCGCTTTCGAAGCGGCTGTAAGACCTATTATTTTGACCCGAAGGACCTGACGGTGGAGGCCGGTCAGGACGTGATCGTGGAGACGGCGCAGGGCCCGGAATTTGCCCAGTGCTGCGAGGGCAACCACGCCGTACCCGATGAGCAGGTGGTGCCGCCGCTGCGGGCGGTGCTGCGTATCGCCACCGACAATGACCGCCATACCGCCGCCTATAACCGGAGCCGGGAAAAGGACGCCTTTGACATCTGCCAGAAGAAGATCCTCCAGCACAAGCTGGAGATGAAGCTGGTACGGGTGGAGTGCAGCTTTGACGGCTCCAAGATCCTGTTCTTCTTCACCGCCGACGGCCGTGTGGACTTCCGTGAGCTGGTGAAGGATCTGGCCGGCGTGTTCCGCGCCCGCATCGAGCTGCGGCAGATCGGCGTCCGGGACGAGGCCAAGATGCTGGGCGGTCTGGGCATCTGCGGCAGACCCTTCTGCTGCTCCCAGTTCATGGACGAGTTCCTGCCGGTGTCCATCAAGATGGCCAAGACCCAGAGCCTGTCCCTGAACCCCACCAAGATCTCCGGCACCTGCGGGCGGCTGATGTGCTGCCTGAAGTACGAGCAGGACGCCTACGAGGACGCCATCAAGCGTATGCCCAAGAACGACTCCTTCGTGCTGACACCGGACGGCCCCGGCAACGTCTCCGATGTGAATCTGCTGAAGGAGACGGTGAACGTCCGGCTGGACGACCGGCCGGAGGGCCCCCGCTGCTACCACAACTGCGAGGTGTGCGTCCTGCGCAACGGCAAGGGCAGCCGGGACGGCATCGCCATCCCCGACCAGTGGCCGGAGCGCTATGTGGAGCCGGTGAAGGAGGACGAGATGCCCCCCATCAGCTTCATCAGCGACTTTACGCCCGTACCCGCCGATAAGCCCGAGGAGGGGGAGAAGCGCCGTCGCCGCAGCCGCGGCGGACGGGACCGGAAGAAGTCCGAGGGCGCTGGCGCACCGGAAAAACGCGGGGATAAGCCTGCCAAGGCGGAAAAGCAGGTCAGGAACGACAAGCCCGCCAAGGCGGAAAAGCCTGAAAAAAAGGAGCGGACCGACAAGCCCGCCTCCCGTTCCGGCAGCCGCCGCCGGGGACGCCGGGGCGGCGGAGGCGGTAGCGCCGCCTCCGCAAGTGGCAGCACCCAGCAGACCGCGCCCCGTCCTAATAAGCCGCAGGAGAACCAGAGCGCTAAGTCCGGCGGCGACCTGCGTAAGCGCCCCCGGCATCGGGGCGGACGCCGCAAAAACGGCGGCGGCAAGTCCGGCGCAGGTACGGAGGCATAACGCAACATGGGAAAATTCACCGGCCTGCTGCTGGCCAGCGACTACGACAACACACTGACATACACGGAGGAGGCACTGCGCCTCTGCACTCCCATGCCGCCGGTTTCCGATGCCAATCAGGCGGCGCTGCGCCACTTCATGGCGGAGGGCGGCATCTTCTCCGTGGCCACGGGCCGCGCCAAGCCCGCCTTTGAAGCGGTGGCACACGGCGTACCCATGAACGGCCCCACCATCCTGTTCAACGGCGCCGCCATCTACGACTTCGCCGCCGGCAGGTATCTGCACACCGCATTTCTGCCGGATATCGTCCGGACCCACATTGCCCAGACCGTCCGGGCGCTGCCCTTTGCCGCGGTGGAGCTGTACCACGACGACAACAGTATCCACGCCCTCCAGCCCAACGAGGTGACGCGGCGGCACCTCCATGTGACCCACTCGCCCACGGTGATCGTGGACAGTATGGCACAGGTGCCGTCCCCCATCAGCAAGGCGCTGTTCTCCACAGAGCCATCGGATCAGGCGGCGCTGCTGGACTATCTCCGCGCCGCGCCGTGGTACGGAGACTATGAGATCGTGACCAGCAGCGAATCGCTGGTGGAGCTGACCGCCAAGGGCGCCAACAAGGGCGGCATGGTGCAGCGCCTTGCCGCGCTGCTGGATATCCCGCAGGACAGGGTGCTCTGCGTGGGCGACCACGCCAACGACGTCTCCATGCTGACATGGGCGGGCGCGGCCTTTGCCCCCGCCAACGCCCTGCCGGAGGTGCTGGCGATGCCCTGTGTCCACGCGCTGCCAGACTGTCGAGAGAACGCCATTGCCGCGCTGATTGCGCTGCTGGACGAAAAATATTGACCAATACGGACGAAAAAGCGCCCCCTTTGGGGCGCTTTCCTTATTTTTCCGGGGGATATTGACCATTGTTCACAATTTTATCCTTGACGCGGCGGCGGAAACAAGGTATGATACCGTTTGTAACGATTTTGTAACTTTTAGGTGAGACCCACTATGAAACAACTACTGGCAGAAAAACCAACACAACAGAATCCCGTGCAGGACCCCAACCGCACGCCCATGTCGCTGTCGGCGCTGTGGCAGCTTTGGAAGGATAACCTGAAGAGCTGGCGGCAGTACCGGGAGGAGCATCCCGACCTGTTTACGCTGAACCTGCAGGCGGGCGTCCGGCATCTGGCGGCACGGTGCAAGGAGATCCGGGGCAGCGCCCACCATCTGGTGGACGAGAGCCGCCGCAGCCGCTTCCCTGAATCGGAGCACGGCGCGGCGCAGCTGTTCCTGTTCTTCTGGAACAGCCTGCCCCGTCTGGGCGCCAACCTCCGCGAGCGGCTGAGTCAACGCCGCAAGCGCCTGATCCGCATCGGCGACCGGCAGCGCAGCTTCTTTGAGAAGATCAAGCTGCACCCGGCTGTCTTTCTGGCCTCGGCCATGGGCATCGCCGCCGCCGCGACCATTCTCTCCCTGTACACCATCGGCGCCCGCGCCGTCTACGACGGCAAGGATCTGGGCATCGTCTCCTCCCGGCAGGCGGTGGCGCTGGCGGTCACGGAGGTGGAGGGCATCACCCGCGAGACGCTGCAGGACAGCAGCTACAAGGTGGATCAGTCCCTGCTGGAGACCAAGACCGGCGTGTTCCTACGTAAGGAGGTAACGTCGGAGGAGGACTTCCGGGACGAGCTGACCGACGAGCTGGGTCTGGTGGAGGACGCCTACGTCCTGTATGTGGACGGGGAAAGAGTCGTCGCTACCACGTTCCCCGGCGCACTGGACGACATTCTGGCGCAGCTGAAGCTGGGCTATCAGACGGAGGACACGGTAGACGCCTACTTCGTGGAGGACGTGGAGATCCGACAGGAGTATGTAGACACGTCCTACATTATGAATCTGGGCTATATCGCCGAGATCCTCAACGCCACCAAGGAGGGCGAGGTCACCTACACCGTCAAGAGCGGCGACAGCTATTACAGCATCGCCGGTGAGTACGGCATCTCCATGGATACGCTGATGAAGATGAACCCGGGTTACGACCCCAAGATCCTGCGGGTGGGCGACGTGCTGACCATCAGCAACGCCGTACCCTACCTGACGGTGGTGAACGTGGAGCGGCAGAGCTATGTGCAGGATGTGCCCTATCCCGTGGAGTACACCGACGACGCCTCCATGTATCAGGGCGAGTATAAGGTCACGTCTCCCGGCGTCTACGGCAAGGCGGACATCACCGCCAACGTCACCTATATCAACGGTACGGAGACGGAGCGGGAGATCGTGGCCAGCGTCACCTTGTCCCAGCCGGTGACGGAGCAGCAGCTCCGCGGCACCAAGGAGCGTCCCTCCTGGTATCCCACCGGCAGCTTCGGCTGGCCCTGCAACGGCATCATCACGTCCTACTTCGGACGGCGCAACACCGGTATCCGCGGCGCCAGCACCTACCACGAGGCCATCGACATCGCCAACCGCTACGGCACGCCGATCTACGCCTCCGACGGCGGCACGGTGATCTACTCCGGCTGGATGGGCGGCTACGGCTATCTGGTGAAGATCGACCACGGCAACGGCTACGTCACCTACTACGGCCACAACAGCTCGCTGATAGTCTCCGTGGGTGAGCACGTCCACAAGGGACAACAGATCGCCCGCATGGGCTCCACCGGCATTTCCAGCGGCAACCACTGCGACTTCCGCATCCAGCTGAACGGCACGTTCCTCAATCCGCTGAACTATCTGTGACCGACAGTTGACGAGAACCGATTTCCCGTGCTATAATGTACGCACTTATGAATAGCGAGGTGAAAAGGATGAAAAAGCTTCTCTGCCTGCTGACTTTGGTGTGCTGTCTGGCGATGAGCCTGTCTGTCGCCTACGCCAGCCCCGTCACCGGGGACACCAGCGACATGGGACTGTGGATCGCCATGATCGTTGTCGCTGTGGTGCTTCTGGTGGTACTGGTCATCATAGGCGCCAAGAAAAAGAAGTAAAACTGCATGAAAAGACTCCCGCAGCCATGGGCCGCGGGAGTCTTTTTCTATGCTGTGAGGTGCTGCCTGCGCGCATAGAGGGAGCGCTGCATCCTCCTGCGGACAAAGCAAAACGGGCATCCTTTCGGATACCCGTTGAGTTTGGTCATCAGCCAATGTTGTTCAGCTTCAGCGTCAGCGCGCTCTTCTTGTGAGCCGCGTTGTTCTTGTGCAGCAGACCCTTGGCAGCAGCCTTGTCGATCGCCTTGACTGCGACCTTGTAAGTGCCCTCGGCCTCGGTGCGATTGCCTTCAACGGCAGCAGCCTCGA
>ERZ1026848.281-NODE-281-length-29065-cov-8.371217_pt1 | contig 29065 bp, 25 predicted proteins | sample MGYA00380154_ERZ1026848 | MGnify/ENA primary metagenome ERZ1026848 (study PRJEB33269, sample SAMEA4719790) | human gut metagenome | biome: human-associated habitat; feature: organic feature; material: feces | place: Cameroon | collected 2013-10 ...
CGACATGTGCGTGAGAGAAAATACCTCTCGGGCTGCCAGTGTGGAATTTGTCCGTCATGGACGGACAAATTATGCGCGCAGCAGACCGCAAACCTTTTGTCGGAAAAACCCGGAGGGTTTTTCGACAGTTTTCCCCGACCCGCGTTTTTGCGGGTCGGGGAGCATACGCTTCACAGCACTTTATTCAAGAAATCAATGGCCCGGGGCGTCTTGGGATGGTTAAATATCTCATCCGGCGTCCCCTCCTCCACGATGCAGCCCTCATCAATGAACAGCACCCGGTCAGCCACCTCCCGGGCAAAGCCGATCTCGTGGGTCACAATCACCATGGTCATACCGTCGGCAGCCAGGGCCTTCATGATCTGCAGCACCTCGCCCACCATTTCCGGGTCCAGTGCGCTGGTGGGCTCGTCAAAGAGCATCACATCCGGCTCCATGCACAGAGCCCGGGCGATGGCCACCCTCTGCTTCTGTCCGCCGGAAAGCTGGCTGGGAAAGTTCTCCGCCTTGTCGGCCAAACCCACCCGCTCCAGCATCTCCAGAGCCTTGGCCCGTGCCTGCTCCTTGGTGGCCTTTTTCAGGTCCACCGGGGCCAGCATCAGGTTGCGCAGCACATTCATGTTGTTGAACAGGTTGAAATGCTGAAACACCATGCCGATTTTTTCCCGGGTGGTGTTAATGTTGGTCTTGCGGTCAAAAATGTCCACATCGTCCACAACGACCTTGCCGCTGTCGATCTGCTCCAGGTGATTCAGGCACCGCAAGAAGGTGGACTTGCCGCTGCCCGACGGGCCGATGATGACCACCACCTCGCCCTCGTAGATGTCCGTGGAGATGCCCCGCAGCACCTGCAATTTGTGGAAGCTCTTTTTCAGATCCTCAACATGGATCTTAATGTTACCCTCGTTCACGGCCTGCATTGAGCCTCCTTTCCAAGCGCTTGGCAATGATGGACAGTATGCTGATAACGATCAGATACATCACGCCCACAATCGCCCAGATCTCAAAGACCTTGCCCTCTACGGCGTTTACATTCTTCGCCGCATTGATAAGCTCCGGGAACCCGATGATGGACAGGATAGAGGTGTCCTTCAGGGTGATAATGAACTGGTTGATGATGCTGGGGATCATGGTCTTGATGGCCTGGGGCATCACCACCCGGTGCATGGCCCGCCAGTAGGGCAGGCCCAGGCTTCTTGCCGCCTCCATCTGCCCCACATCCACCGACTGGATGCCGGCCCGGATAATTTCGGACATATACGCACCGCAGTTCAGCGCCAGGCAGATGGTGCCCGCCTGCAGCGCGCTGAGCAGCAGGCTCCCGGAGGTGTAGTTGTTCACAAAGAACGGCACACCGAAGTATACAAAGTAGGCCAGCACAATCATCGGCACGCCCCGGATCAGATACACAAACACGAATGCGATACCGTTGCAGACCTTACTTTTCAGTACGCTGAGTATACCGAAAATCACGCCGATGATGCAGGCAAAAAACAGGCCATACAGCGCCAGCAGCAGCGTTTGGCCCATTGCTTTGAGCAGTATGTTGCCGTAATCAGCAATTAGATGTGTCATGTGGCATTCCTTTTCTTTTCCTTATAGTACCGCTGTGCCGCCCAAGCGGCACAGCGGTACTTATTCTTTATTTACGGGTCAGATCAGCCCAGATACTTGGCAATGATCTTGTCATAGGTGCCGTTGGCCTTGATGTTGGCCAGGCCCTTGTTGAACAGGTCCAAAAACGCCCGGTTCTCCTCGTCGAAGACGGCCACGCCGTAGTCGGCGCCGTCGTTCTCGCTGCCCTCCACCACCTTCAGGTCGTAGCCGTTCTCCTTAATGGTGGTGATCATGATGGGGGTATCCTCGAAGCAGGCCACAGCCTGGCCGCCGATGACGGCCTGGTACATGGTGGGAGAGTCCTCATAGTAGCTCAGGGTGAAGCCGTACTGATCCTTCAGGCTCTCGGCGTAGGTAGCGCCCATGGTGCCGGTTTTCACGGCCACAGCCTTGCCGCTGAGGTCGCCGAAGCCCTTGATGTCGCTGTCGGTGCGCACGGTCATGCACTGGGTGGCGGTGTAGTAGCCGTCGGAGAAGATCCAGCCGCTGTCGATGCGGTCCTGCTTAATGGAGGCGCCGGCGATCATGGCGTTGGCCTGCTTAGACTTGCAGGCGGCGATGGCGGCATCCCAGCCCAGGCTCTTCAGCTCATACTTAAAGCCCTGGTCGGCGGCCACAGCGGCCATGATATCCACATCAATGCCCACGAAGTTGCCGTCCTTGTCGGTGTACTCAAAGGGGCGGAAGGTGGTGTCGGTAGCCACGACCCAGGTCTTGTCAGTGTTGGTATCGTCGTTTTTCTTAGAGCCGCATCCGGCCAGTAAGGCGACGGTCATCAGTGTGCAAAGCACAAGTGCAAGAATTCTTTTCATTTTTCATTCCTCCAAACATTGGTATTTCTATCATACATAATAATATGGCTTTCGTCAAGAAATAATCGCACATATCTTCCCGATTTTGCAAGAAAAATCTTCCTCACTTTCATTTTGCTCCCTGAAAGCCCCTCTCTTTTCCCCCTCCTCTGTCCTCCATTCCCAGCGTCACCGTAAAGGTTGCCCCCTCCCCGGGCCGGGAAAAAACCTCCACCGTGCCGCCGCATAGCTCCACGGCCCGGCGCACAATGGAAAGCCCCAGCCCGTTCCCCCGGCTGTCTGAGCCCTGTTCTCCCCGGTAAAACTTGTCGAAGATGTGCCTTTGGGTCTCCGCGTCCATGCCGATGCCCGTGTCCGACACCGCCACGCTCACCGCCCCCGGCTCCTTCCGCAGCACCACGGTGATCTGTCCTCCGGCGGGGGTAAAGCGGATGGCATTTGCAATAAGGTTCGACCAAATATGCTCCACCAGTTCCTCATTGCCGTAGTAATCCGCCCGGTCCAGGTCCCCCTCCACGGTGAGTCCCTTCTGCAGCCAGCTCCGCTCCTGCTGGTGGATGCACCGGCGCAGCTGCTCGTCCAGGCTGTATAGGGTCTTGCCGGACACGATCTCCGTGTTTTCGTACTGGGTCAGCTCCAAAATATGGGTGCTCATGGCCGCCAGCCGCTCCGATTCCCGGGCGATGGTCCCGGCATAGGTAGCCCGCTGCTCCGCGGAGAGGTCCGGGTTCTGTAAGAGCTTGGCAAACCCCCGGATGGATATAAGGGGCGTCTTGAATTCATGGGAAAAGGTGTTCACGAAGTCCGACTGCAGCATCTCCACGCTCCCCAACTCCTCGGCCATTTTGTTAAAGCTGCGGATGTAGTCCGCCACTTCGCCCCGGGCTCCCCGCAGCTCCACCCGAACCGAGTAATCCCCGGCAGCCACCGCCTGGGTGGCCTGCATCAGCCGGGACAGCGGCGCCAAATATCCCCGGAAAATGAAGATAGCCAGCACCACGCCCAAAATGGCGCTCACCGTCAGGATGAGAATGGGCCATACCAGGGTGTAGTTGCTCTCGTCCAGCCGTACCAGCCGCTGCACCAGGGCAAAAATGCCCAAGGCCAGGGTTCCGTACACCACCACCAGCCCCAGCACCAGCAAAAACATGGTCCACAGGAGCCGGGCCGGTGGATTCTCTTTTTTCACCCTATTCCTTTGCATTCTCGTCCTCCTTGGGCATCCCCATGTACCCAAACCCCCGGATGGTCCGCAGCTCGAAGTCCGGGCTCCCCCGGAACCGCTCCCGCAGCCGGGAGATGTATACCTCCACCGTATGCTCATCCACCTCGCTGTCCAGATCCCAGATGTCGTCAATGAGCTGGCGCTTGGTAAATAATGTTCTGGGATAGGACAGTAATTTGAATAGCAGCATGAATTCCTTGGCCGTCAGCTGCTGAACGCCTCCGGGGGTGATGACCTGCATCGAGCTGCGGTCCAAAACCGTGCTGCCCACCGTCAGCCGCCGCTCCGCCGTGCTGCGGTAGCGCCGCAGCAGCGCCTCAATGCGCCAGAGCATCTCCTCCTCGTCCACGGGCTTTACCATGTAGTCGTCGCACCCTGCCCGGAATCCCCGGCGCTTGTCCTCCTGGGTCACCCGGGCCGTCACCATCAGCACCGGCAGATCGCAGTTTCCCTCCCGGAGGGTCTGGGTAAAGGCGACGCCGTCCATCCGGGGCATGGTGATGTCCACCACCGCCAGGTCGCACTGGTAGTGCTCCATCACCTCCAAAGCCTCCACGCCGTTGCGGGCCGGGCACGGCTCATATCCCGCCTGACGCAAAACCTCACACATCAGCAGCCGGGTGCTCTCGTCATCCTCCGCCACCAAAATCCGAAACATACCATTCCCTCCCTGTCAAAAAGCTTCCGTCGGGGCCGATACCCAGCCCACACATTCCTCGCAGCCCTCCGTAGGGGCCGATGATCCTGTTGCGGTGCCCAAAATTTCTGCGCTGCCTTACGGCGAACGCTTAAAATTTTGACCGCGGCCACTCGCTCACTTCGCTGCTTCTGCCACCGGCAGCGCTCAGTTCGCTCCCCACATCGGCCCGCCCGGACTTGCACCGCACCTCTTGTTAACGGTGTCATTGCGAAGCCAGTGCGCACACTGGCTGTGGCAATCCGTTCTCCTCGACCTTTGTGCAGGGGTATTACGGATTCCCACGACCAGTCTGCGGACTGGTCTCGGAATGACACGCAAGTTCTTTCGGCTTCTGTCATTGCGAGGGCGCTCCGCGCCCGTGGCAATCCGCATCCCCCGTCCAAAGCCCCCTTGCCTACTGTGGTCTGTCGGCGATTCTTCCCCTCTCCAAAGGCCATTTTTCTTTCTCCCCCCATCCTACCACATTTCCTCTCAAAAAACGACCCTAATTTTGAGTTTCGCTTGAGCTTTCTCCCTTATAATGTTATACTGTAATACAAGACATAGGAGGAACCTTGCCGTGTCCAGACCCGTATGCATCACATATGACAGCACCTGCGACCTTACCCCCGCTCTGCTGGAGCGCTTCCAAATCCGTACCGTACCCCTGACCATTCAGAGCGGCCAGCGCACCTTTCCCGACGACGGCAGCTACACCGCTCTGGACCTCTATGCCGACTATCAAAAGGACGGCACCCTGCCCAAAACGGCGGCGGTAAGCCCGGAGGAATTCAAAAATTTCTTTGCCCCCCTCCTGGACGAGGGCTTTGACATCGTCCATATCGACATCAGTTCCAACCTCTCCTGCACCTGTCAAAACGCCCTCCTGGCCGCCACGGAAATGGAGGCAGCCCACCGCATCCATGTGGTAGACAGCCGCCAGCTCTCCACCGGCGGGGCTCTCCTGGCCCTCCAGGGCTCCAAGCTCCGGGACCAGGGCCTGCCCGCTGCGGAGATCGCCCAGGAGCTGCGCCGTCTGGCCCCCCTCAGCGACACCAGCTTCGTCCTGGACACCCTGCAGTTCATGTGGAAGGGTGGCCGCTGCAGCGGTGTCACCGCCCTGGGTGCCAATGTGCTGAAGCTGAAGCCCTGCCTGGAAATGCGGGAGGGCAATCTGGTGGTCTGCAAGAAATACCGCGGGTCTATCGAAAAGGTCTACCCCCAGTACATCTCCCAGCGCCTTGCGGGAAAGTCCGTGGTGGAGGACTGGGCCTTTATCACCCACTCCGGCCAGGTGCCCGAAGAAACGCTGCGGGAGCTGACAGAGCAGGTCAAAGCCGAAGCCCCCTTCCGGGAGGTGTTCATCACCCAGGCCGGGTGTACCGTCTCCTCCCACTGCGGCCCCAAGACCCTGGGCGTTCTGTTTTTAAGAAAGGAATGATCTCCCCATGCCGCCGCTTCTGAAAGGCGTTTTCTACCTGCTGGCCCTGAGCCTGCTGGCCCACCCCGTGGGCCAGGCCCTGCCCCGCCGCTGGTTTTCCGGTGACCGATGGCCCTGGGCCCCCGCCCCCTTTGAAAAGGAGGGACGGTTTTGGCGCAAATTAGGCGTCCACCGCTGGAAGGACAAGGTGCCGGACATGAGCCGCCTGTTGGGCGATATGGTCAAAAAGCAGCTTGCTCCCGACGGGAAGACCGACTATGCCCTCCTGGTGCAGGAGACCTGCGTGGCCGAGTGCGTTCACTTCTGCCTGGGCCTTCTGTCTCTGGGTGCCTTCGCCCTTTGCCGAAGCGGCTGGATGGTTTGCATCGTGGCCGTGTACATTCTTCTGGGAAACCTCCCCTTTCAGATCATCCAGCGGTATAACCGTCCCCGGCTGCTGCGCCTTATGCGGAAAGCGAGAAAAGAAAAATGAAAGTGACGATCTTCACCTGCGCCACCGGCGGCGGGCACAACAGCACCGCCGCTGCCATCGGCCGGGAGCTGGCGGCCCGGGGCCACACCCCTGTTATCCGGGATGCCCTGGCCTTCCTGCCTAAGTCCTCGGCCAACTTTATCAGTAAGGGTCACAACTTTGCCTACCGCTATGCCCCCAAGCTCTACGGCGTAGGCTACCGCCTGGAGGAGCGAAATCCCTCCCCGCTTCTGTATGAGCAGTCCGCCAAGGGGGCCGATCTCCTCCGGGAGGCCCTCCGGGCCGATGGGGCCGATGCCGCCATCTGTGTCCATGTGTTCCCGGCCATGATGATAACCGAGCTGCGCCGCCGGGGGGAGCTGTCCCTTCCCGCCTGGTTCGTGGCCACGGACTACACCTGCTCCCCCGGCGTGGGTGAGCTGGATATGGACGGCTACTGCATCCCCCACCCGGCGCTGCTGGAGGAGTTTGCCGCCGCCGGGCTGGACCCCTCCCGGCTCCACGCCACGGGCATCCCCGTCTCCCCGGACTTCATCCGCCCCCTGGATAAGCAGACGGCCCGCCGCGCCCTCCACCTGGAGAATAAGCGCCATGTCGTCGTCCTGGCCTGCGGCAGCATGGGGGCAGGCCCCATGCGCTCGGCGGCGGAGAAGATCGCCCGGGAGCTCTCCCCGTCGGAGGACAAGCTGGTCATGGTCTGCGGCAGCAACCGCCGCCTCTACCGCAGCAGCAAGCTCACCCTGGAGGAGTATCCGCAGATCCAGGTGGTTGGCTTCACCAAGCGGATGCCCCTGTACCTCCACGGCTGCGATGTCCTGGTCACCAAGGCCGGGGGTCTTACCACCACCGAGGCCGTGGCCGCCGGAGTCCCCCTGCTCTATTTGGACGCCGTCCCCGGCTGCGAAACCAGAAATCTGGAGTTTATGTCCTCCCGTGGCTATGCTCTGGCCGCTGCGGACGAGGCGGAATTGCCCCCGCTGATCCGGGGTCTCTTCTCCGGCGCCATTGACCCGGAGACCATGCTCCGCAACCGGGAAAAAACCTTCCCCCGGGACGCGGCCAAGGCCATTTGCACTCTGGTGTGTCCGGCGTAAAAGCGGCACCGAAACGGCACCGAAAACCATCACCGAATTGGCACCGAATTGGCACCGAATTGACACCAACCTTCACCGCACTTGCACCGCGGTGAAGGTGTTTTTTTGCACAAAAAAAAGCGGCCGCCCGCCAAGCGGGTGGTCAGTCTGTCAAAGACCGACGCAGGGCGATACCGGTTTCGGTATCGCCCTGCGTGCAGCTATTGAATAAAAATCGCGGTTTTTCTCCGGGGGTCTTTTACGGGCGGAAGGGCTTTACGGTGTTTCGGCGGGGGTCTTTTCCTCGTAGGACAGGTCGCTTTCGGACACCTTGCGTAGCTCCCTACGGCTGATGATGTCGTACATACACGGCACCACCAGGAGGGTCATGAGGGTGGCATAGACCAATCCGCCGATGCAGACCAGGGCCATGGGCTGCATCAGGGCTGTGCCTGCATCGCCGCCAAAGGCCATGACCAGCAGGCCCAGGATCGTGGTGATGGAGGTCATCAGGATGGGGCGCAGGCGGGTGACGCCCGCCTCAATGATGGCCTCCCGGCGGTCCATACCCTCCAGGCGCAGCTGGTTGATATAGTCCACCAGGACGATGCCGTTATTGACGATGATGCCCACCAGCATCACAAAGCCGATGAGGGACACCACGCTCAGCTCCACTCCGCACACAAGAAGGATGATAAAGCCGCCGGTGAAAGCCAGAGGGATGGTGAACATGACAATAAACGGAGACTTCAGGGACTGGAACTGGGCCACCATTACCAGGTACACAAGCAATATGCCCAGCAGAAGCATGAGCAGGAGCTGCTGCATGGCCTCCATGATGGTCTCGTTTTCGCCGCTGAACTCGGCAGTGGTGCCCGCCGGGAGGGTCAGAGCCTCCACGGCCCGAATGGCCTCGGAGGAGACCCGGGTCACATTGTGATTCTCGTCCACAGCGGCGGTGACGGTGATGCACCGGCGCTGCTCCTGACGGCTGATGGTGCTGAGGCTCACGGTGCGCTCCAGGGTAGCCACCTGGCCCAGCTTGAAGCTATCGGCGGAGGTAGAAGCCGCAGCGGAGCTGCCCAGGGAGGAGCCGCCCATGGAGCTGCCGCTCATGGAGGAGCCGCCCATGGAGGAGCCGCTCATAGCGCTGCCCGTGCCGCCGGACATAGAGCTCATGGCGCTGCCGGTAGAGGAGCCGGGGGTGATCTCCAGGTCCATAAGGTTATCCAGGGTCACCTGCTGCTCCTGGGGCCGCCCGATGGTGACGGTCATATCCTGACCATCTAAGGTCATGTCCGCCCCGGTGGTGGTGCCGGACAGGGCCTGGGCCACCTGCATATAGATCTGGGCAACGGTCATGCCGTGGGTCATGGCCTTCTCCCGGTCCACGGTGATGTGGATGGCGGGGACGGCATCCTCCAAGCCGTTGGAAACGCTCTCTACGCCGGTAACGCCCTCCAGGGCCCGGCCTGCCATTTTGGCGGCCTCCTGGAGCGCGGTCATATCATCGCCGTACACCTGCAGGGTGATGCCGCTGCCAGTGAGCATCTGGGTCATGCTGTCCGCCGCGCCGGCATAGGAGACGGTACACTCCATATCCTTGCACAGCTCCACCAGCTCCCGGCCTGCGGCGTTGCCGCTCTCCCCCTCCGGGACGATGATATAGGCCGTAACATCGTAGTCGCCCCCGGCGCCGCCCATGCCGCCCATATTCATCATGGACATGGCGGAGCTGGAGGACATGGCCGCGCCGACGGTTTGGACATTGTCAATGGTCAGGGCCCGGCGGGTCACCTCGTCGGCAAGCTCGGCGGCCTTATCATGGTCGCAGCCCTCGGGCATGGTGATGGTGGCGCTGACGGTGTTCAGGTCGATTTCGGGCATGAACACGAAGCCCCGGTGAATGGTCAAAGCTGCCGAGCCTACCAGCAGCACCACCGCCGTACCCAGCACCGCAGCCTTGTGGCGCAGGGACCAGGCCACAGCCTTGCGGTAGCCGGGATAGACCTTATCCAGCAGGCCCGGCTTCATGGGCTTCTGCTTTTGCAGCATACCCGCCGCCATGGCCGGAACCAGGGTCAGGGCAATCAGAAGACTGGCCAGGAGGGAGAAGGTCATGGTCAGGGCCAGGTCTGTGAAGAGCTGCTTGGTAATGCCCTCCACGAACACGATGGGCAGAAACACGCACACGGTGGTCAGGGTGGAGGCGGTGATGGCCCCCAGCACCTGGCCCGCTCCGGCCACCGCCGCCTGGCGCACATTGGCGCCCTGGGAGCGGAGCCGGTAAATATTCTCAATGACCACCACGGAGTTATCCACCAGCATACCCACCGCCACGGCCAGGCCCGACAGGGAGATCATGTTGATGGTGACACCGCAGAAATACATGAGCACCACGGCGAAAATGACGCTGATGGGGATGGAGACCAGGGTGATGACCGTGGGGCGCAGGTCACGCAGGAACAGATACAGGATCAAAATGGCAAACAGGGCGCCCCAGGCCAGGCTGGAAAAGATGGAGCCGATGATGATGCGAATATAATCCCCCTGGTCCATAAGGGCGGTGAAGTGCAGGCCGTCGTACTCCTGCGCCAGCTGGTCGAAGCGGTTGGAGATGTTTTTGGATACCTCCGCCGTGGCATAGTTGGACTGCTTATTAAAGGTGACGGTGACGCCGTTTTCGCCGTTGAGCTTGGCATAGATCTTATCGCTGTTATCGGTGACGAATACCTCCGCCACATCCTCCAGGCGGATGGCGTCTACCCCCTCCAGGCCCAGGTCCAGCAGCACCAAACGGCGCAGGTCCTCCTGGGTGGTGATCGTATCGCCCACGGACACCATATACTGCACGCCGTCCTCCTGGACATAGCCTGCGGGCATGGAAAAGTTCTGCGCCGTAAGCAGGGCGGAAACGGTGCTCAGCTGCAGCATACCGGAGAGGTCCGTTTGGGCCAGGGCCGCCGAGCGGCTCTGCTCCAGCGTGGCCAGACCCGAATCCAGCTGGGTCAGGGCCAAGTCTATCTGAACGCTGCCGGAAATGAGCTGCTGGGCCCCCTCCGCCAGGGTCATGGCTCCGGAGGTGATCTTCTCCACCAGGTCAGTCAGGACAGCGTTATCGGACTTGAATTGCCGGATCTTTTCCTGGAGCTGCCGGAGCTGCTCCGCTGTTTTTTCGATTTCCTCCCGCAGATGGTCCCAGTCCGTACCCAGGGCCTTCAGGCGCAGGTCGACCTCCGCCAGCTCGGAGGTGATGCGGATATATTCGCTCTCGGCCTTGATGGCGGCGATCTGCTCCTCCTTCTGCTCGGGCGTCAGGAGGGGGTTATTCTCAATGGCGGCAATGCGGGCATCGTAGCCGGCCTTTTTTGCCTCCAGTTCGGTTTTCCGCTGCAAAAGCTCCTGGAGTAGGGTCAGTCTTTCCCGGAGGGACTGCTCCTGGATATCCATTTCCCGGAGGCTATCCCGGACGGCCAAAAGGGCCTTTTCCGCCGTCTGGGAAATGGCCGTCTCCTCTGCTGTGCGGATGGCCTCCTTAGCGTCCAAAAGCTGCTGGCGGGTCTGCCGGAGCTGGTCCCGGGAGGCGTCTAACCGGGCACTGACGGCGGCGGCCAGCTTTTCGGACAGGGCGTCCAGCTTCTCCTGGCTGAGGATCACATTCATCTGCCGCTGCAATACGCCGCTGACGGAGACGCTGGCTACGCCGGTGATGCCCTCCAGCTTAGCGGAGAGGGTGCTGTCCACAAACTCGGAAAGCTCCGCCACATCCATCTTGTCGCTGGACACGGCCGCCACGGCCACCGGGAGCATGGTGGGGTTTATTTTCAGCACATAGGGGGTGCCCACGGTATCACCCCAGCCGCCCTGGAGGGTGGCTATTTTCTGCTGGATGTCCACGCCCGTGGAGTCCATGTTCACGCCCTGCTCAAACTCCAGCACCACCATGGAGACGCTGTTTTGGCTGGAGGAGGTCACATGCTTTATTTCATTCAGCGTGGCCATGGACTGCTCCATGGGCTTGGTGATGTCCGCCTCCACGGTCTCGGGGCTGGCACCGGGGCTGGTGGTCACAATGACCACATAGGGAAAGTCCATATTGGGCATCAGGTCCGGCGTCATCTTCAGGTACGCCACCACACCCAGCACCAATATGGCCAGCACAGCCACAAACACCGTAAGGGGTTTTTTCACGCTGAATTTCGGCATCCGATCCACTCCTCTTTTTGGGCGCAGCGCGCCCAAAGTCCTCCGGGTTTTCCGGCAAAAAGTGTGCCGCCTGCATAGGCAGGCTCCGGGAGGCTTTTTTGACACATTATATAAGGGTAAGTTTAGCATGGGGGATTTTTTTTTGCAAGAAGAAGGCTTCATTATTTACGAAAGCGTTACAAAAAAGAGGGTGTCCGGCGGGAGCGGATTTTACGGTAAAAATTGGATTTGCTCATTTGAGATGTATGGAATGTTTGGGTATGATTTTTGAAATTTTTGTTGAATTCTTATAAAAGGAGTTTAAAAAAGAGATTATTTTCGTCAATGATTTTTAAAAATTGCACAAGACAAATGCCGTGGGCATGATATAATGATTTTAGATGAAAACGCCTCCGTCGGGGGCAAGTCTTGAGGATGAAGAAAGGTACTTTTGCTATGGCGATTAAAATTGGTATCAATGGTTTTGGCCGTATCGGCCGGGTGATCCTGCGCATTTTGATGAAGAATCCGGAGAAGTTCGATGTGTGCGGCATCAACCTGCGCAAGGCCGACATCGACTACATGGTCTACCTGCTGAAATACGACTCCGTATTCCGCAATTTTGAGGGTACGGTGGAGAACCTGGACGGCAATCTGGTGGTGAACGGCCACAAGATCCGCGTGTTCAGCGAGAACGATGCCGCCATGATTCCCTGGTCCCAGTGCGGGGCGGAGTACATCCTGGAATGCACCGGCGCCAACAACACCACCGAGAAGGCCTCCCGCCACTTCAAGGGCGGCGCCAAGCGCGTGCTTCTCACCGCTCCGGCCAAGGACGAGGTGACCCCCACCTTTGTTTACGGCATCAACAGCAAGCTCTATCGCCCGGACATGAAGGTGGTTTCCAACGCCAGCTGCACCACCAACTGTCTGGCTCCCCTGGCCAATGTGATCCACGAGGTCTTTGGCATTGAGCAGAGCCTCATGTCCACCATCCACGCCTCCACCGCCAAGCAGAAGGCTGTGGACTCCCGCGGCGGCAGCGACTGGCGCACCGGCCGCTCCATCCTCAACAATATCATTCCCTCCACCACCGGTGCGGCCAAGGCCGTGGGCCGGGTCATCCCCTCCCTGAAGGGGAAGATGACGGGTATGTCCTTCCGGGTGCCCACCGCCGATGTGTCTGTGGTGGACCTGACCGCCAGACTCTCCCGTCCCACCAGCTACGCCGAGATCTGCTATGAGATTCGCCACGCCAGTGAGACCAACATGAAGGGCATCATCGGCTATACCAAGGACCAGGTGGTGTCTACGGACCTCATCGGCAACCCCTGCCCCTGCATCTTCGACGAGAGTGCCGGTCTGATGCTGGACCACGACTTCGTGAAGCTCATTGCCTGGTACGACAATGAGTGGGGTTACAGCTGCCAGGTGGTGCGGATGCTGGACCATATGGCCACCATCGACGCCGAGGAGGAGGCCAAGGAGGCCGACGCCGCCAAGCAGGCCGGCGCCGCTAAGTAAGCAAGCAAGTCGTACATAGATCACCCCCTTTTGAGCGCCGAGCCGCTGCAGTTTTTGCAGCGGCTCGGCGTTTTTTTGGGGGGACGGATTGCCACAGCCAGTGTGCGCACTGGCTTCGCAATGACAGGGGGCTTTACATGGGGTGCGGTGCAAGACAGGCGGGCGACCGCGAGGGTCTCCCCTACGAAAGTGTTACAAGGGGTGCGGTGGGGCGGGCAGGAGCGGCGGCCCCTACGGAGAGCAGGCCGGTATGATGGCCTTTCTTTTTAGGATGATTTGTCCGATTTCATTTACCGCTGGCTGATCTGCCATTCGTCTTCATAGATCATGTCGTCGATGTCTTTCTTGTCTTTTTCCATGGCGCTTCCCTCCCCTTTTTTCATATACCTGACAGTATATGCGGCGGGGCGGGATTTATGTCCTTGCAGGGCATGACTTTCTATGTTAGTATAGAGTTAATTTTGAGGAAAAAGGTCGTGTTTTTTATGTCCGGTTCCCGCAGGCATACGGTGGCCGTGCTTACGGCGTGCGTTGCCTTTGTGATTTTCGGCTTCAGCTTTATGTTTTCCAGCATCGCGCTGTCCATCACGGCGCCGATGGTGCTGCTGTGCTGCCGGTTCGTGGCGGCGGTGGTGACGCTGTCTCTGGTGGTGGGTCTCAACGCCCTGGTGGGACGCATCCGGGGACGGGCCTGGTTCTCCTTTTCCCTGAAGGGCAAGCCCTTGGGCGGACTGATCCTGCTGGGACTGGTGCAGCCGGTTTTCTATCTGGTATTTGAAAATTACAGCATCCTCTACACCTCCTCCGCCGTCACGGGGACGGTGCTGGCGGTGGTGCCGGTGATCTGCATTTTGGTGGATGTGTTCGTGAGCCACGAGTCTGTGAGCAAGCTGCAGGTGGTGTGCGCCGTGGCCTGCGTGGCAGGCGTGGCCCTGGTGGAAACGGGCGGGGAGAGCCGGGTGAGCCTCCTGGGCTCCTTCTGCCTGCTGATGACTCTGGTGTGCGATGTGGGCTACTACGCCCTGAGCCGCCGGGCCTCCCAGCGGTTCAGCCCGCTGGAGGTGACCTATGTGATGTTCCTGATGGGTATGCTGGTGTTCGTCCCGGCGGCGCTGATACAGGGGCGGGGACAGATGGCGGAGCTGTTTCTCCCGGCGCTGCGGTCCGGGGCCTTTTGGGGCAGTGTATGGTTTTTGGGCGCGGTGTCCTCTGTGGGCGCCTACGGCCTGCTGAACTTCGCCAACGGCACTCTCACAAACTCCGAAGCGTCCCTGATCGGCAACATCGGCACGGTGGTGTCGGTGCTGGCGGGGGTACTTCTGCTGCACGACCCCTTTACTCCGGTGCAGGCGGCGGGAGTTGTGGTGATTCTGGTATTCGTTACCCTGGCCAATTTACCGAAAAAGAAGAAATAAGGCAGAAACATAGCAAATCGCCCGGAGATTGGCTCCGGGCGATTTTTTCTGATTTATTGGGTTTTTCTCAGATGCGCTTCCACTTGGCGCCGCCGGGAACATCGGTGACTTCCACACCCATGTCCTTCAGGGCGTCGCGGATGCGGTCAGCCTCGGCAAAGTCCTTCGCCTTTTTGGCGTCCTGGCGCTGACGGATCAGCGTCTCCACCCGGGCATCCTCCTCCCCGCTCTCGCTAACCACGGTGAAGGCAGCGGGGCGGGCGGCCATCTGGGCCAGCTTTTTGCGCTGCTCAGCCGCCTTTTCCGGCAGCTTCAGGCCCAGGACGCTGTCGAAATCCGCCAGCACGGCGCATTTGGTAGCGCCATTGGTCTTGGCCTTGAGCACATCATACAGCACCGTAACGGCCATGGAGGTATTCAGGTCGTTATCCATGGCCTTGGTGAATTTCTCCTTCAGCTCTGCGGCAGCGGCTTCGTCCACGGGGCCGTCGCCCGGGTCCAGGGCCGCGATTTTCGCAATGAGCTTATTGAAGGCCACGGTAGCATTATCCAGATTCTCCCAGGAGAAAACCAAGCTCTTGCGGTAGTGGCTTTGCAGGCAGAAGAAGCGGTAGGCCAGGGGGTCGTAGCCCTTTTCCTCCAGGAGGGAGACGGTGAGGAACTCGCCCTTGGACTTGCTCATTTTGCCGCCCTCGGTATTCAGGTGGGCCACATGGCACCAGTGGGGGCACCAGGGATGGCCCAAATAGCTCTCGGACTGGGCGATCTCGTTGGTGTGGTGGGGGAAGGCGTTATCCACGCCGCCGCAGTGGAGGTCCAGATACTCGCCGTTATACTTCATGGATATGCCGGAGCACTCAATGTGCCAGCCGGGGTAGCCCACGCCCCAGGGGGAGTCCCACTTCAGGGCCTGATCCTCGAACTTGGACTTGGTAAACCAGAGGACGAAGTCGTTTTTATTGCGCTTATTGGCGTCCTCCTCCACGCCCTCCCGGACGCCCACGGCCAGGTCCTCCTCGTTGTGGTCGTTGAAGATATAGTACCGCTCCAGCTTGGAGGTATCGAAGTACACATTGCCGCCGGAGAGGTAGGCATAGCCGGTGTCCAGAAGCTTGGTGATGATCTTGATATAATCGTCAATGAGGCCGGTGGCGGGCTGGACCACATCCGGGCGCTTGATATTCAGCTTGCGGCAGTCGGCAAAGAAGGCATCGGTGTAGAACTTGGCGATCTCCATGACAGTCTTATGCTCACGCTTGGCGCCCTTGAGCATCTTGTCCTCGCCCTCGTCGGCGTCGGAGGTCAGGTGGCCCACATCGGTGATGTTCATGACGCGGTTCACATCGTATCCGGCGTAGCGCAGATACTTCTCCAGCACATCCTCCATGATATAGCTGCGGAGGTTGCCGATGTGGGCAAAGTGGTAGACGGTGGGGCCGCAGGTGTACATCTCCACATGGCCGGGGGTGTGGGTCTTGAACTCCTCTTTCTTATGGGTGGCGGAATTATACAGATACATGGTCAGGTCTCCTTTATGGTTGCAGTTTTATTATATAGACAGATTTGCGGGGGGATGCGGATTGCCACACCAGTGACATCGGTCACTGGTTCGCAATGACAGGGTTTTTTACAAGGAGTCGGTGCAAGGCCGGGCGGGCGGACAGAGGCGTCCGCCCCTACGGGTTGGCTCCAACTAAAAACGCCTCCCATGCCCGGAGGCATGAGAGGCGAAAAAATCGCGGTTCCACTCTCGTTTATCACTCAATGGGGGCCTTTTACGCAAGGCCGGACGGAGGGCGTCTGCATCCCCCGCGCTCCCGGACGCACTTTCCGCGCCGCTTCACAGGGCGGCTTGCAGCCGGTGACCGCCCCTCTCTTGGAAAAGCTGTGGCGCGTACTCTTTCCGATCAACGCGCTATGTAGTTTACAGCCATTTTAGCAGGCTTTGCCCTTGGTGTCAAGATTCCTTGAAAACATCCCAGTTTTTGGCGAAATATTCCACGCCGGAATATACCGTGGTCACCAGGATGACGCCCTGGCAGACATAATTGAGCACCTGGGGAATGCCGAAGAGCATCAGGCAGATGCAGACCATGGTGCTGGCGGTCTTGACCTTGCCGGACCAGCCGGCGGCAATGACCCGGCCCTTTTCCACGGCCACCAGGCGCATACCGCTGACGGCAAACTCCCGCAGCAGCACCACGGCCAATATCCAGCCGTAAAACTCCCCGGACTCCACCAGGCAGCACAGGGCCGCCATGACCAGGCACTTATCCGCCAGGGGATCGGCAAACTTGCCAAAGTCGGACACCTGGTTATAGTGCCGGGCAATGTACCCGTCCAGCAGGTCCGTGAGACAGGCCACCACATAGACGGCCAGAGCCACATACCGGTAGCCGGGAAAGCCCCAGTACATCACCACCAGAAAAACCGGGATGAGAAAGACCCGCAGCAGGGTCAGCTTATTGGCTGTATTCATGGGCATAGGTTATTCCTCCGTTTCTATCACTTCGCCGGTGAGATCGCCGTCCATAGTGCCCGTAATCCGCACGGACACGAACTGGCCGGACTGAACATCCCGGTCCGCTGTAAAATAAATCACGCCGTCGATGCCGGGACTTTCGGCATAGCTGCGGCCCACATAGGCCATGGCCTGGGGGTCAAAGCCGTCGCACAGCACCTCCAGGGTGGTGCCCAGGCGGGTATCGTTGAACGCGTCCATCACCTGGCTCTGCAGCTGCATCACCAGCTCGGCACGGCTCTGGGCCTCGTCGCTATCCACCCGGTTGAGCATTTTGGCTGCCGGGGTCCCCTCCTCCGGGGAATAGGGGAAGGCGCCGGCCCGCTGGATTTTCTCCTCCTGCAGGAAGTCGCACAGCTCCTCAAAGGCGGCCTCGTCCTCATAGGGCAGGCCCGTGATGACGGTGGTGCGCAGGACCAGGCCGGGGATACGGCTGCGAAGCTTTGTAAATAGCTGGTGCAGACCCGCCTTGGTCTCCCGGCGACGCATGGCTTGGAGGATGGTATCGTTGCAGTGCTGGATGGGAATGTCCATATACTTGCAGATTTTCGGCTCGGATGCGATGGTGTCTATGAGCGCATCGGTAATGCTGTCGGGGTAGAGATAGTGCAGGCGGATCCAGTGAAAGTCCAGCTTGCACAGCTCCCGCAGCAGCTCCGGCAGCTTCTTCTCTTTATACAGGTCGATGCCGTAGCGGGTGATGTCCTGGGCGATGACGATGCACTCCTTTACGCCGCTGTCAGAAAGGGCCTTGGCCTCGGTGAGGATGTCCTCCATCCGGCGGCTGCGGTACTTGCCCCGCAGGGCCGGGATAATGCAGTAGGCACAGCGGTTGCTGCACCCCTCGGCGATGCGCAGATAGGCATAGTGCATGGGGGTGGAAATGACCCGGGGCAGCTCCTCCACAGGGCCGCTGATGTCGGCAAAGTGGCTGAATTTCTGCCCGGCGGCCACCTGCTCCACGGCGGAAACAATGTCGCCGTAGCTGCCGGTGCCCATGATGCCGTCCACCTCCGGAAGCTCCTCTAAAAGCTCCGCCTGGTAGCGCTGGCTCAGGCAGCCGGTGACCAGGATTTTACCCACCCGGCCCGCTGCCTTCAGCTCCGCCACGGAGAGAATGGTCTCGATGGCCTCCAGCTTGGCGCTGTCGATGAAGCCGCAGGTGTTCACCACCACCACATCGCTGCCGGCGCAGTCCTCCTGCACCGTCATGCCCGATTGCAGGCACAGAGCCATCATCTGCTCGGTGTTTACACGGTTTTTGTCACATCCCAGGGATATAAATGATACGATCACGGTTTTTATCTTCCTTTATTCGGCAATATTTCTGTATGTAGGCCAGTCTGGCTCATAGAGTATATTGGCTTGATTCCCCCACAGCGTCCAACCCTCTCTTTGTCCCCTGGCGAATAATTCCAGATAGGGTCCCGGGCTGCATTTTTCAATCAATTCAATCATTTCATCGGGCTTTCTTGAGTGTTCCCGTTTTTTTGATCGAATCAGATTGACCTGTGAGCGACCGGGTGCTAATGTACGCATATGACTGCCTCGTACGCCAAATAAGAGCAACTCTGTGACATTCCTGAAATAAAATCCCACACCACGACCATCCGGGCCACCGTCATTGCGAATTTTTTCCCAAACAATATTGGTTTTATACTGGAATCCCCACGCCTCCATAACAGATAGTCCTTCTATCAAAAGTGCGTTAGGCACCCAGAGATATAAATGGCTATTTTCATCAGCTACTTCTGCAACAGGCAAAGCCTTAATTTCCTCCAATTTCATGGTCGGATAGCGGTTTAACCGTTTATGCTCCGGTGCAACCTTCCCTGTCCTATTCTGAAATTGCCATGGAGGATCTGCCAGAATCGTCTTAAACTTTTGTCCACCACAAAACTGAACTAACTCATGCTCTTGGTGATAAAAAATGTTTTGTGCCGCCATAGTTAAGCATCCCTCCAATCCGAAATGTTTTCAGGCGTAATACCCACTACCAGCATTGGGCACCCTCCATGCCGCCGGGCGTGAATCCGAGGCAATAATTTCCCCATCCATGTGGTGCTGGCACCATATTTTTTCTTTATGTTTTCTCCAAGCGCTGAGAACACCGCATTCAGTTTTTCACTCCGCGTGATAATAATACCGCAGGTGATGACACCGCATTCATAGAATGTACGAAAGGCGTATAAATCTCGGTCAAAGGTTTGGTCCTTGCTGTTCCATTCCAAATCTACTGCAATCTCGCCTTTAACATAGTCAATTTTATGGCCACTGATAAACTCTTTCAATACAAACTCACGAGAAAATTCTTTCTGCTTTTTCCCCTCAAAAAGCCGCACAGCTAAATCGCCGGATATTTCCAGCTCCTTCCAATCCAGAGGACGCAGCAATGCGCTTAGTTTCTTTGGCACAGAAGACTCATTTCCTCCCGGTGTGATAATATCTTCTGTAGTAATTTGGAAGCGCTCCAATGCCTGTATAATATCAAAGAATTCCTCCGAGTGACTTTGCGTCAGAATTTCAACGGCACTATTGAAATTGTACAACTCATATTTTTCGACTATGGATTTTGGCAAAAGCTCTTTCCAGTGTTCGCCCATTCGGTGTACTTCCTTTCATTTTTCTATCTCGGACTCCAGGCGGCGGAGGGGGGCCTGGATATCCTGCCACGAAAAGCCCCGGCGCTGCAGGGCGGCAGAGAGCTTGCGAAGAAGCGCCTCGTCCACGGTTTTATTCCGGCAGCGGGCCCGGAGAAAACGCTCCGCCGCTTCCTCCGCCGGGGGCATTTGAGAAAGAAGCTCCTCCCACAGGTCCCGGGGGATGCCCCGGTGGCTCAGCTCCTGGCGGATGCGTCCGGGACCGTAGCCGGAGGCGCTGTAATGCCGGACAATGGCGGCGCCGTAGGCCGCCTCGTCCACCGCACCCAGCTCCTCCAGCCAGAGGGCGGTGTCCTCCGCCGCCTCCCTGTCGCCGCCCCGGCGGGTGAGATGCTCCACCACCTGCTTCTTTGACAGCATACGGCTGCCGGTGAGCTGGGCGCCCCGGGCCTTCATTTGGGAGGCTTGGGCGGACTTTTGCAGCTCCTCCACCGTCTCCTCCGAGAGCTCTGCGCCCGGGCGCAGGTCATGGTGCAGGAGTTCATTTTCGGTTATTTTCAGCAGCTGGCCGCCCTCTAAAAAGACCAGTATCCGGTTCTTTTTATGCTTGGACGGCTCCACGCGCTCAATCCGCATCGTCGAAATCGTCGGCGGACACATCCACGGCCCGGCCGGCAGCCCGGGCGGCTACCTTGGACTGGTTGCTCATGAGCTTGTGGAAATTCTTGCGGATCTCCTGCTCCACGGCGTCGCACTGGTCGGGGTGGTCCACCAGATACTGCTTGGCTGCGTCCCGGCCCTGGCCCATGCGCACCTCGCCCAGGCTGAACCAGGAGCCGCTCTTCTGGATGAGGTCCAGCTTCACGCCCAGGTCCAGAATCTCCCCTGTGCGGCTGATGCCCTCGCCGTACATGATGTCAAACTCCGCCTCACGGAAGGGAGGGGCTACCTTGTTTTTCACCACCTTGGCCCGGGTGCGGTTGCCGATCATCTCACCATTGGCCTTGAGGGTCTCCACACGGCGCACATCAATGCGCACGGAGGCATAGAACTTCAGAGCCCGGCCGCCGGTGGTGACCTCGGGATTGCCGTACATGACGCCCACCTTCTCCCGGAGCTGGTTGATGAAAATAACCACGGTATTGGTCTTGGCGATGACGCCGGTGAGCTTGCGCAGAGCCTGGCTCATGAGCCGGGCGTGGAGGCCCACGAAGCTGTCGCCCATCTCGCCCTCGATCTCCGCCCGGGGCACCAGGGCCGCCACGGAGTCCACCACCACCACATCAATGGCGCCGGAGCGCACCAGGGCCTCGGTGATCTCCAGGGCCTGCTCGCCGGTATCGGGCTGGGAAATGAGCATATCCTCGATCTTCACGCCCAGGGCCCGGGCATAGGTGGGGTCCAGGGCGTGCTCGGCGTCCACGAAGGCCACCTCGCCGCCCTTCTTCTGGGCCTGGGCCAAAATGTGCAGGGCCAGGGTGGTCTTGCCCGAGGACTCGGGGCCGTAGATCTCAATGATGCGCCCCTTGGGAACGCCGCCGATGCCCAAAGCCACATCCAGGGCCAGGGAGCCGGTGGGAATGGCCTCTACATTGGTCTCGGCGTTATCGCCGTAGCGCATGATGGAGCCCTTGCCGTACAGGCGCTCGATCTGCTGCATGGCCCCCTCCAGAGCCTTTTTCTTGTCGGACTTGTCCACCACCGCGGCGGCGGTGGGCTCTTTCTTTGCTGCCATGATCCATTCCTCCTATAAAATACTGGCGAAAAATCTTTTGGATTTTTCTGCCAAAAGGTTTACAGTCTGCTGCGCGCATAATTTTGAACCGTTGGCTCAAAATTCCACACTGGCAGCCTGAGCGGTATTTTTCCCCACGCGCATGTCGCGGTGAAAAATGATTTTAATTTTTTTCCGCCTGCGGGCGGAAAACTCTGCGAGGCTTTTTCGCACTAAATGTTAAATTTCATCGTAAAGAATGCCCTGCACCACCCGGGGGATGCCGGCGGGGTCGGGGGTGATCTCCAGATCCCCGAAGCCAAAGGAGCGCATGATACGCAGCACATCATCCGCCTGGCCGATGCCCACCTCGAAAAGAAGCATTCCGCCGGTGCGCAGAGCCTCCCGCCAGAGGCTGCTGATGGCGCGGTAAAAGTCTAGGCCGTCCTCCCCGCCGTCCAGGGCGCTGCGGGGCTCGTAGTCCTTCACGGAGGTATCTAAGCCGGCGATGTCGCCGGAGGGGATGTAGGGGGGGTTGCAGAGGAGGCAGTCGAAGGTACCCAGGCGGCTGGGCGGGGACTGCATGGCGTTCATCTGCAGGGGGGCCACCCGGTCGGAGAGATCGTTGCGGCGGATATTTTGACGGCAGATCCGCAGAGCTCCCTCGGACAGATCGCCCAGTGTCACCCGGCAGTCAGGCACCTGGCTGGCCACCGCCAGACCCACACAGCCGGACCCGGTACAAAGGTCCAGCACCCGGCTGCCCGGATTCGCCCGAAGAAAGGGCAGGGCGCAGTCCACCAAAGTCTCCGTGTCTGCGCGGGGAATGAGCACCTGACGGTCGATGTCCAGAGGCAGGCCGTAAAACTCCCACTCGCCGATGAGATAGGCCACCGGCTCCCCGGCCAGGTGCCGCTGCACCAGGCTGCGGACCTGCTCCTCCACCACCGGGGGTACATAGAGCTGTCCGTCCCGCAGGAGCTGCTGGCGGGTCTTGCCGGCGGCAAAGCACACCAGCTCCCGGGCCTCCAGGGTGGAGGCCCGTATTCCGGCCAGGCGGAGCTGCTGGCGAATATCCATATACAAATTGTTATATGTAATGGCCATAATACTACTTGTTGTCACTTTCTGTGGAAATTTGGAATTTTTTAACTTGCAAAGTCTAAAATGGCCTCGCAGAGTTTGCGTCCGCAGACGCAAAAAATTCAAATCATTTTTCACCGCGACATGTGCGTGGGGAAAAATACCTCTCAGACTGCAAGTGTGGAATTTTTGCGCCCGGCGCAAAAATTATGCGCGCGGCAGGCTGCAAGCCTTTTGGCAGAAAATTCCGCAGGAATTTTCGCCAGAGTTCTTTACCAGGCGTCCTTGCCTTTTTCGTCGGGCAAAACCAGTTTCAGGGCCTCGATGGCCACCTCCAGCATGGAGTCGTCGGGCTCGAAGGTGGTGAAATTTTGCAGCCACATGCCCGGAGCCGACAGCACCCGGGTGACAGCGTTATCATGACGGCCCACGAAGCGGTTAAACTCATAGGTGATGCCCACCACCGGCACCAGCAGCAGCAGATGCATCCCGATACGCACCCACAGATTCTGCCACTCCACCTGGGTAAAGGCCAGGGAGGAGAACAGGATGGACACCACGATCACCACGAACAAAAAGCTGGTGCCGCAGCGGGGATGATGCCGGGGCTGGATGCGGGCGTTTTCCACCGTCAGGGGCAGGCCCGCCTCATAACAGAAAATGGTCTTATGCTCGGCACCGTGATACTGAAACACCCGGTGCACATCCTTTTGCTTGGAGCAGAGGATCAGGTAGGCCAGGAATATGGCGATCTTGATGACGCCCTCGATGAGATTGTGGACCAAGGCGCTTTGGGCATGGAACAGGCCCGCCACAAAGGTGGGCAGCAGCATGAACAGCAGCAGCGTAAGTCCCAGGGAAAGCACCAGGGATACGCCCACCAGCACGCTCTGGAGCTTTTCCGCCGGCACATGCTTCTCCAGCCATGTATCCAGCTTGGAGGGCTGGGCAGACTCATCGTCGGGGAAGTAGTCCGCCGAGAACATCAGGGCCTTGATGCCCTTGACCATAGAGTCCAAAAAGGTCACCACGCCCCGGATAATGGGTAGGCCCAGGATGGGATACCTGTCCCGCACCAGCTTCAGCTCCTCCACCTTTGTCACCAGGCCCTCCGGGGCCCGGACCACGATGGCCTGCTTCTCCGGGCCGCGCATTAAGATGCCCTCAATGAGAGCCTGGCCGCCGATGGAGGTACGGAAGGTTTCTTTCTTTTCGCGTTTTGCCATGTGTCAGTAAGTCCTCTCTGCTTCCCCCACAGTATAGCACAGCCACGGGGGAAATGCAACATTTGTTCTACTATTTTTATTCTTCTTCGCGGGAAATCGGCAGGCGGATGGTGACCACGCAGCCGCCGCCCTGGGCATTGCCGATGTCGAAGGTGCCCTCGTGGCGGTGGATGATCTCATCGCACACCGCCAGGCCTATGCCGCTGCCCCGGGCCTTGGAGCTGCCCTTATAGAACTTCTGCTTCACATAGGGAAGCTCCGCCTCCGGGATGCCGGGGCCATAGTCCCGGACCCGCACCGCATAGTACTCTCCCTCCTGCTCCATGGACACGGTGATGCGCTTGCCGGAGCCGCCGTGCTTGGCGGCATTGTCCAGCACATTGCACAGCACCTGCTTCAGCCGCTCCGGGTCGCCGGTGATGGGCTGCTCGAACATCTCCCCGGCATTCAGATACTCCAGGTCGATGCCGTCCTGACGGAAAAGCTCCCGATAGGTGTAGATGGCGTCCTCCACCTCGGCCTGAAGGTCCATCTGCTCCACCCGCAGGGTGAAGCGGCCATCCTCTATCTTGGAGAACTCCAGCAGCTCCTCCACCATGTTGGTGAGCCTGCGGGACTCCCGCAGAATGATCCGCACGCCCCGGCGCAGCTGCTGGATGTCGCCGCCGTCGTCGGCCAGGAGGGTCTCGCCCCAGCCGTTGATAGCGGTAAGGGGGGTGCGCAGCTCGTGGGACACGGAGGAGATGAACTCCGTCTGCATCTTCTCGCTCCGGCTGATTTGCAGGGACATCTGGTTGATATTGTCCACCAGCTGCCCCATTTCATCCTCGTATTTATTGGGGATCTGGATGCCGTAGCTGCCATCGGAAATACGCTTGGCGGCCTCGGTCACCTCTGCCACCGGGGCGGCGATCCGTCGCATAAACACCAGGTTCACGCACAGCACCACGCCGCTAATGACGGCTGCCAGGCCCATGACGGCTACGGCCAGCAGGGCCACCTGCTTATCGAGCTCCCGGGTGGAGGTGACCAGGCGCAAAGCGCCTACCACGCCGCCCTCATACTCCAGGGGGGCGGACACGGCCAGGATATTCTCCCTGGTAAGGGGGTCCCGCCCGGTGAAGGAGTCCATTCTTCCGGTATCCAGGGCCCGGCGCACCTCCGGGGTCTCCGGGGTGATGCCCACGGTCTGACCCCGGCTGGAAATTTCCACGCGGCCATTGCGGTCTAAAAACTGCAGCTCAATGGTGTCCGCCTCGTCGAAATTCCCGGCGTAGAGCACCGCGTTGCGGTAATACTCGCTGTAGTTGGCCATGGCATAGGTATTGAAATAGCTGACTCCGGCCCGGACCTTATTTTCCAGGGCGAAGCGGGCATTGCTGTAATAGCTCGCCACCAGGAAAACCGAGCTGAGGGCGGCAATGAGCATGAGAATGGTGATGACCGGAAACACGCTGGTGATGATCCAGCGGCGGCGCATACCCATCATGCGCCGCTTGCGGCCGTGGCTGACCTTAGCGGTATCCCCGGCGCTCCTGTCCTGCATTATGCGTCCCACTTATAGCCGTACCCCCATACCGTGGTGATGTAGGTGGGATTGGTGGCGTTATCCTCGATCTTCAGCCGCAGACGGCGGATGTTCACATCCACGATCTTCAGCTCGCCGAAATAATCCCGGCCCCATACCAGGTCCAAAATTTCCTCCCGGGACAGAGCCTTGCCCGGGTTCTCCATGAACATCTTCATAATAGCGTATTCCATCTGGGTGAGCTTAATACGCCGGCCGTCCTTCTCCAGGGTGCGGTTGCGGGTGTTGAGGACGAAGGGCGGCTGGGTGAGCTGGCCCGACATCTCCTCGGCCATGCCGGAGCGGCGCATGAGGGCGTCCACCCGGGCCGTAAGCTCCGCCGGAGAAAAGGGCTTTGTCACATAGTCGTCGGCGCCGGTCATCAGGCCCGTGACCTTGTCCATCTCCTGAGACCGGGCCGTGAGCATGATGATACCGATACGCAGATTGGTGGCCCGGATACGGCGGCACACCTCGAAGCCGTCGATGCCGGGCAGCATGATGTCCAGCAGGGCCACCCGGATATCCGGGTTCTGCTGCAGCTTTTCCAGGGCCTCCTCGCCGCTCTCGGCCTCGATGACATCGTAGCCCGCCCGGCGCAGATTGATAACGATAAAGCTGCGGATGCTGCTCTCATCCTCTAAAACCAGTACTTTTTTCATTGTCTCTGCCTCTCCTCTCAGTTTCCGGCGGCCCAGGCCGTCGAGATCAAATAGAAATGGCTGTTGACCCACTCGTTGCTCACGCCGATGTGTTCGCCCGTCTCTGTGATGCGCATGGCATACGCCATGTTGGAGCGCAGCATCAGCAGTGTACGCCCATCGCTGCGGGCCTCCCGGTCCCGGTCCTCGCCGCTGAAGCTGTACAGGTACAGCACCGCCTCCCCGTTACACTGCAGGGTCACACAGGAGCCCTTGTCAGTGCTTATGATGTCGGTGCCCTTCATGCAGCCGTGCCAGTCTTCGCTGAGGGTCAGATACCAGCCGTCGGGCTGGTTGTGATAGGTGTCCATGACCCAGACGCTGTCCCCGCGGTCATTGTACCGATACCAGCAGAACACCCGGGCCGCCGAGCGAACGGTGCTGTCGGCGGGATAGGGAATCTCGATGATGCCGTCGTTATTGATGTCCTGGGGACGGAGCTGGCTGAAGGCGTAGCGGACATCGGTTTTCCCGGTGCTGCGGCTCTGGGTCACATTTTTAAGCTCGTCCTCCCGGCTCACCAATATGTCGGTCATGGCCTGGTTGCCCTCGTCCACGCCGGTGATGAAGGCGGCGTTGCTCTGGCTGTCCAGCTTGCCGCAGACGATGCTGCCCCGGCTCAGCTCCGCCGCCGTGCAGCTCAGGCGACACGGGCTGCCGCTGCGCAGCTCCCCCTCCCGCCAGCGGAAATGCTCGGCCAGGGTGGCGCCGTCGGCATCTGTGCGCAGGAGCAGCAGGTCAAACAGGCCGTCGCTGTCCAGATCGTCCACCACAAAGCGGCTGTATCCGCTTTGCATCATCGCCTCGGGGGTATCTCCCCGCAGACGGTACACGGCCACGGTCTGCACCTCTGTACTGATGCGCCAGCCCACAGCCACCTCCAGCTTGCCGTCGCCGTCAAAGTCCCGGAAAGAAACGGAATCAATGGAGGTGCCGCCGGACTCAATGGTGCAAAAGAGGGTGAACGAATCCTCCTCCGGCCGGAAAAACAGAAGCTTCAGGGGCTTCTCGTCCGACGCGCAGCGGAAAAAGGCCACCGCCTCCTTGCTGCCGTCGCCGTCCAGGTCGATCATCTGCAGGGACTGCATATTGCTGCCGCCGGTGGGGTTTATATATTCGTAGCCGCTCTTCAAATAAGTGTTGAGGGTGTTGGACAGGCCCGTGTACTCCACCGGCACCTCCGGCAGGGTAAACAGGTTTTCCGCAGAGGTCTCCAGGGCGCAGCCGCAAAGCCCCAAGGCCAGCGCCAGGCTCGCCACCAAAACTGCCATTTTCTTCTTCCGTTGCTTCACGCCTCACACTCCCTTCCTTACCGTTATCGTAATTGCCCCACTTTATCGGCAATTCCGAGTCTTATACAGAATATACTATACCACGAATCGCGCCGTTTGGGTAGCCCCTGTTTTGCTTTTTCCGGGGAAAGGGGCTGCCTCGGACAGCGGGGCGGATCGTGCCGGGTTTCGGGCCCGTTTTCGTTGTTTTTGCTAAATTCAAGATGGTTTTATCGGCATTTTCCCAATTTGTAAAAGCTTGACAAAGATGAATTTTCTCCCTATGATACTATTGTTATACTATCTTAGCGGGCCTTTAACATGATTCCCTGCAGCGCCCGCCCGAAAACAGGAGAGAGACATCGTGGAAAGAGAATCTTTTAAGTCAAGACTGGGCTTCCTGCTGGTGAGCGCCGGGTGCGCCATCGGCATCGGCAATGTGTGGCGCTTCCCCTTCGTGGCGGGGCAGAACGGCGGCGGATTTTTCGTGCTGATCTACCTGATCATGCTGGTGGTGCTGGGCCTGCCGGTGCTGACCATGGAGCTGGGCGTGGGCCGCGCCAGCCGCAAGAGTGCGGTGCTGGGCTACAAGGCCCTGGAAAAGCCCGGCAGCAAGTGGCACATACATGGCTGGTTCGCCATTCTCGGCTGCTACCTGCTGATGATGTACTACACCACCGTATCCGGCTGGATGCTGGACTACTTCTTCAAGTTCGCCACGGGCACCTTTACCCACGGCATGAGCAGCGAGGCCAATGCCAAGGTCTTTACCGATATGCTGGCCGACCCTGTGGAGATGGGCCTGTGGATGGCCATTACGGTGGCGGCAGGGGTGCTGGTGTGCAGCATCGGGCTGCGCAAGGGCCTGGAGCGGGTCAGCAAGGTAATGATGACGGCGCTGCTGGTGCTGATTGTGGTGCTGGCCATTCACAGCTTCACCCTCTCCGGCGCCCGGGAGGGCATTGCCTTCTACCTGGTGCCCAACATGGACAATGTACGCTCCGTGGGCCTGGGCAATGTCATTGCTGCGGCTATGAACCAGGCCTTCTTCACCCTGAGCCTGGGCATTTCCGCCATGGAGATCTTCGGCAGCTACATGAGCAAGGACCACACCCTTCTCAGCGAGGGCGCCCGTATCTGCGGGCTGGACACCTTTGTGGCCATTATGGCGGGCCTTATCATCTTCCCCGCCTGCTTCAGCTATGGCGTGGAGGTGGACTCCGGGCCCAACCTGATCTTTATTACCCTGCCCAGCGTGTTCACCAACATGGCCGGGGGCCGGGTATGGGGGGCGCTGTTCTTCCTGTTTATGACCTTCGCCTCCTTCTCCACGGTCATTGCGGTCATTGAAAACATCATGTCCTCGTGCATGGACCTGTTCGGCTGGAGCCGCAAGAAGGCCGCCGCGGTAAACGGCGCTCTCATTCTCATCGCCAGCATTCCCTGTGTGCTGGGCTACAATGTGCTCAGCGGCTTCCACCCCATCGGCGGCCGGGATGTGCTGGACAGCGAGGATTTCCTGGTCAGCAGCATTCTGCTGCCTCTGGGGTCGCTGGTATACCTGCTCTTCTGCGTGACCCGCTGGGGCTGGGGCTTCAAAAACTACCAGGCCGAGGCCAACACCGGCAAGGGCATGAAGGTGGCCGGGTGGATGCGGTGGCTGTTTATGATCGTGCTGCCCATTATGATTCTGGCGATTTTCGTTATCGGGCTGATGGGATAAAAGCAGGATATGCCCGCTTGCACGCGGCAAACTCGAGACCTTTTTATATCAAAAACCACCTGGCGCATCATCGGATACGCCAGGTGGTTTTTTGATTTTACAGGTCCCGGATGTCTTGCAGAAGCTCATCCAGGGGCAGCTTTCGCAGGGTGTCCTCCAGGGACTTATCCTCGGCGGGGGCCTCCTCCGGCTGGGCCGGGGGGGCTTCCTCCGGGG
>ERZ1026848.284-NODE-284-length-28972-cov-25.702908_pt1 | contig 28972 bp, 23 predicted proteins | sample MGYA00380154_ERZ1026848 | MGnify/ENA primary metagenome ERZ1026848 (study PRJEB33269, sample SAMEA4719790) | human gut metagenome | biome: human-associated habitat; feature: organic feature; material: feces | place: Cameroon | collected 2013-10 ...
AAGAATTCAGCCTCGGAGAGATTGAGTGAGGTGTGTATTCGACGACTTTCAAGGTGAACGGCTATACCGTCCAAATGCGCTTGCAGCTCGCCTTGGAGCACGGATTCCACGAACCGCTTGTAGACCATCTGCATGAGGCTTTTGGCGCCTTCCTGGCCCTTGAGCAGCCCCGCGGCTACGGCCTCATCGATGGCTTGTTCGAGCTTGGGCAGGTGCGGAAGCTCGGTGGTGGCTTTGCGGGATTTTTGGTTTTTCTTAACAATCATTTGCGTCATGGTGTCGGAGGCCGGAAGGGCCTTGCATTATTCCACGAGACACAAAAATTTTTACAGACTCTCGGCGTTCCTTAAAGGCCTGGAAGCGCTCACGAAGCGGATTACTTTTCGAAAGCCCGACGGCTTGAGCGCATTCAATCAGGACAGCTCTGAGATGCCGGTTTCCCTTAGCGGCATGTCCGTAATGTCATTTGCCCGCAGACTCATTGTTTCCGGGGCAGACGCCGACCCAGGAAGCAAAGTGCTCCGTATTTGGGAAACTTGTCGGATCATCGGAGATTTGCGCCAAGATCAGGCGGGCGGCAGGCTCCTTAATGCCGGGGATGGTCATCAGAACGTCGACCAAAGGTCGGTCCTGAGACTGCATCTTTCGAAGCAGCTCAAGCTGAGCCGCGATAGCGCTTTGCAGAAAATCCAAATGCTGTCTGATCAGCATAAGTTCTTCTCGAAGCGGCTCGGAGATAGCAAATCACAGGGCATCGGCAATCTTCTCGGGACTCGGCGTAGCCGTTTCCCGTGCTCGGCAATGATCTCGACTAGATCGGCTTCGCCGGCCGGAAAGGCCTCGACAATGGCTCGTGCAGCTTTGCCGTCGATGTCGCTGAGCGCGTTGGTCACACGACACCCGACAAAGTTGAAAACCTTGATGTAGCGAGCCTTGTTGCGGGCAAGTTCCCTGACCAGGTTCGAGTGTTGGCGGGCAACCATGCGCTGCTCTCGGAAGCGGCGTTCGGGGACAAACGAGGCGCTCACTTTTCCGAGACGTCCGTATTCGGCCAAGCGCTGAGCGTCTTGCATATCTGTCTTGCGGCCAGTAATAGCCTTGAAGTCTCGGGCATTGATCAGAGCCAGCTCGTTTTTGGTGAAACCGACATCTTCGAGTGCCTGATAAGGGCTGACCCACAGAACGCCGGTCGATTCCATCACGATGCACTCGGGGCCGCAGGCCCGGCACCAGTCGGCAAACTCAGCGAGTTGGGAAGCACTGGTTCCGAATTCACGAATTTCCGTATGGATCGCGTCTTTTTCGATGTCGCAGTACTGAAAGGCGCAGACAAGAATGCTGTGGTGGATGTCGACGCCGATGCAGCTGCTGAAAGCGGCCTTGACGACGGGAAGGCCGTCGGTGCTCGTCGTCAGATTGACGGGCGGACCGCATTTGGCGAGGGATTTCGTAGAATTGACCATAAGACCTCCTGAAACAGGTTTATGGGGGTCTGGTCCCGGCGCCTTATCGCCCCGGTAAGGAGAAAAAAGCAGACATCGACCTTGACGCCGATGCTCATTTTTTCACACGCCTGATCTAACGATCAGAGCAATATAGGGTGCGAAATCGGGAAAGCTGCAATTTTTGTTCGATGGTGGTCTTATTGGCCGACCAGCAAAAAAATCTTACGCAGTCTGATGAGCGCGCCGGAGCCATCTGCTTTCATCATAGAGGGTGACGAGCGCGCCCGCCATGTTATTTTTTTGTGGCCGCAGTCCCCGGTTTCGGGCGTGTGCGGCCCCGTGACCCATGCAGGAATTTCAGGACATTCTGATCAACTGTGCGCCGCGCGAGACCCGCGTGGCCATTCTCGTGGACGGCGTTCTCGAGGATCTGCACATCGAGCGGGCCGCCGGACGCGGTCTGGTGGGCAACGTCTATATGGGCAAGGTGCTGCGCGTGCTGCCGGGCATGCAGTCGGCCTTTGTGGACATCGGACTGGAGCGCACCGCCTTTTTGCACGTGCTCGACATCGAAGGCGCCCGACAGGACAACGGCGAGTACCGCCCGATCGAAAAAATCATCGGCGAGGGCCAGCGGCTGCTCGTGCAGGTGGCCAAGGATCCGATCGGCACCAAGGGCGCGCGTCTGACGACCTCCATTTCCCTGGCCGGCCGCAAGCTCGTGTATCTGCCCCAGGACAGCCACATCGGCGTAAGCCAAAAGATCGAGGACGAGGCGCGGCGTGAGGCGCTGCGCGAGCAGGTCACCCGATTGAAGAACCCCGAGGAAAAGGGCGGCTACATCGTGCGCACCTGCGCCGAAGAGTCCGCCACGGACGAGGAACTCCTAGAGGACATGAAGTACCTCGGGTTCCTGTGGAAGGAAACGAGCCGCAAGGCGGGCGTCTCGCCAGCGCCGAGTCTGCTCTACGAGGACCTCTCACTGGCCAAGCGCGTGCTGCGCGACATGGTGCAGGCCGAAACGCGCAAAATTTTCGTCGACAGCAGGGCGGTCTTCGATGAGCTCACCGACTTTGCCAAGACCTATGCTCCGGGCGCCCTGCCGCTTCTGGAGTACTACGCCGGCGAAGAGCCCCTCTTTGAGACGCAGCAGGTCGAAGCCGAACTGCAGCGGGCCCTCGAGCGGCGAGTGCCCCTGAAAAGCGGCGGCTACATCGTCGTGGACTGCACCGAGGCCATGACGACCATTGACGTCAACACCGGCGGCTTTGTGGGTAAGAGGGACTTTTCCGAGACGGTCTTTAAGACGAACCTCGAGGCGGCCAAGACGATTGCCCGGCAGCTGCGGCTGCGCAACTTGGGCGGCATCATCATCATCGACTTCATCGACATGCAAAACCCCGCCCATAAGGCGGCGGTGCTCGAGGAGCTGCGGCGCGCCGCCGCGGCGGACCGCACCAAGCTCACGATCTCGGAATTTACGGAACTGGGCTTGGTGGAGATGACGCGCAAGCGCACCCGCGAGTCGCTCTCGCACACCCTGTGCGAGCCCTGTCCGCTCTGCGGCGGGCGCGGCGAAATCAAGACCGCCCGCACGGTCTGCTACGAGATCATGCGCGAGATCGTGCGCCTGTACCGACAGTACGACAAGGCCGACTCCTTCAAGATCCTGGCCAGTGAGTCGGTCATCGGCTTTTTCCTTGAAGATGAGGCGCCCGCGCTCGAGTTGCTGCAAAACTTCGTGCAAAAGCCCGTGCACCTGGAGACCGAGCCCGCGTACACGCAGGAGCAGTACGACGTGCTGATCGGCTGACGCAGCACAAGGCAAAGAGGGGAGGCGGGGCCAGCGGCCTCGCCCTTTTTTGCAGGCGGCCGAAAGAAGGTAAAAAAATGGCTCTTGAGAAAAACGAGGGAAACCCACCTTCTAAAGTGGTAGGAGTCCGCTACGCCGATTGTAGGGCTTGACAATCGTTGATGCTTGCTTTCGTCTTTGGCAACGGCACATAGACCGTAGCTACAATCGAGAGGTCGTGCCTGACCATCTTCAGGCCATCGAGCTCCTTCCAGGCTGAGTTCTCCTTGCCGGGCAGCAGCCCCTTGACCTTGAGCGCAAAGTATTCGAAGTCCCGAAAGCCGCAGGCATCCTCCCGAGCCACGTGGCGGCGAACGCGGGGGTTAGGGACGGAGCCCCTCAGGCGCCGCAGGCGCCCTCGACACGCTTCTCCAAGACAAAAGTCGGCCATCAGACATACCCATAAGGTGGTATCAAATGGCATGCGGGCTATCCCTTAAATCCGGAGAGTTGCCCGCTAATTTCCCAAGAGCCAAAAAAAAAGACCCAACCGGCTCTGGTCAGGTCTAGAGGAATGCGGAGAACCACATGCTCGTCTTCAAAGAGGGAGTGCTTCGAAGATGGCCCCTCGGGGGCTCGCCGCACAGGGAGGCAATTGAGGTGCAAACCACCTTATTGCAGTACGTACTTTAACCTAGACCTAGGCAGTTGATAATAAGGGATAACACTGAGAAATGTTCCAACAATTGCATAGAACAGAAAAAAGAGGGTAGTACAAGGTAAAACCCGTCGTGTAAACGGCTGAATTTTTACTCCTCCGACAAGGTAGGGAATTCCCCTGAAACGCCCGTTCGGCGGGCGTTTGCGCGCGATGGGGCTCTGGCAGGACACCCCCTTTGGGCCTCGGTCAAACTCATTAATTTCTCAGCTGATGCCCGATCGCAACAGTGCCTCATTTGTTTAAATTCAAATTCAAACTGCCGCGTCCTGATCCGTAAGGGTTTTGGGAAGATACCCACAAGATGTTGTGCCGCAAAAGGTCAGCAATCTCCACCGCCTGAGGTTTGTCCCTCTTGCCTCCATGAGGGGGTTTGACTAGACTGATTCGCGCTCTAGGCAAAACGCGCCGTCGTTCCGCACGGAACGCCCGAGGGCTTGTTTTCGCAATATTTTTCGTGCGAACCCAGCCCGGCGCCACAAAAATTCAGACATTCGATAAGCGCCCCTCGGGGACGCAAAGGGGACGGTCAAAATGGCAGTGCAAATCCGGCACATCATCAAACGGGACGGATCCGTCAAGGATTTCGACGCACAGAAAATCACCCACGCGCTCGAGTGTGCCGGCAAGGCCGCCAATCAGTTTGACCGCCAGAAGGCCGAGGAGATCACCGAAACGTTGGTGATGCCCCGCCTGCAGCAGCTCAACGTCGTCACGCCGCACATCGAACAGGTGCAGGACGCCGTCGAACATTCCCTCTTTGACGCGGGGTATTTCGAAACCCTGCGCGCCTACATCCTGTACCGCGAACAGCGCGCCCGCAGCCGCGACGCCAAAAAGAGCTGGGTGGACGTGGAAAGCTCGATCAACGAGTACCTCAATCAGTCCGACTGGCGCGTCAACGCCAACGCCAATCAGGGCTACAGCCTCGGCGGCCTGATTCTGAATGTCTCGGGCAAGGTCGTGGCCAACTACTGGCTCAACTACATCTACACACCCGAAATCGGTCAGTGCCACCGTCAGGCCGACTTCCACATTCATGACCTGGACATGCTCTCGGGCTACTGCGCCGGCTGGAGCCTGCGCACCCTGCTGCAGGAAGGCTTTAACGGCGTGCCGGGCAAGGTTGAGGCCGGGGCCCCCAAGCATTTTTCGTCGGCCACGGGCCAGATCGTCAACTTCCTAGGCACGATGCAGAACGAATGGGCGGGCGCTCAGGCCTTCTCGTCCTTTGACACCTACATGGCGCCCTTCATCCGCAAGGATCACACCCCCTATGTGGACGTGCTGCAGTGCATGCAGGAGCTGATCTACAACCTCAACGTGCCGAGTCGCTGGGGCACGCAGACCCCGTTTACGAACCTGACGTTCGACTGGACCTGCCCGGAAGACCTCAAAAACCAGCACCCGATCATCGGCGGCGAGGAAATGCCGTTCGTGTACGGGGACCTGCAAAAGGAAATGGACATGATCAACCGGGCCTACATTGAGGTCATGACTCGGGGCGACGCCAAGGGGCGCGTGTTCACGTTCCCGATTCCGACCTACAACATCACGCCCGACTTTGACTGGGACAGCCCCAACGTGCTGCCGCTCTTTGACATGACGGCGCGCTACGGTCTGCCGTATTTCCAGAACTTCATCAATTCCGAGCTCAAGCCCAACATGATCCGCTCGATGTGCTGCCGCCTGCAGCTCGACCTGCGTGAACTGTTAAAGCGCGGCAACGGCCTGTTTGGTTCGGCCGAGCAAACGGGCAGCCTCGGCGTGGTGACGATCAACTGCGCCCGCCTCGGCTACCTTTTCAAGGGCAACGAAGAGGCCCTCTATAAGCGGCTCGATCACCTTCTGGAACTTGCCCGCGATTCTTTGGAAATCAAGCGCAAGACGATTCAAAAGCACATCGATCAGGGGCTGTTCCCGTACACCAAGCGTTATCTCGGCTCGCTGCGCAACCATTTCTCGACGATCGGCGTCAACGGCATCAATGAGCTGATCCGCAACTTCACGGACGACACCGACGACATTGCGACCGAGAAGGGCCGCGCCATGGCCATTCGCCTACTCGATCACGTGCGCGACCGCATGGTGGAATTTCAAACGGCTACGGGCCACATGTACAACCTGGAGGCCACGCCCGCCGAAGGCACGACGTACCGCTTTGCCAAGGAAGACAAGAAGCGCTTCCCGGACATTTTGCAGGCGGGCACGCCGCAGCACCCGTACTACACCAACTCTTCGCAGCTGCCCGTGGGCTACACGGACGATCCGTTCGAGGCCCTGTCGATGCAGGACGAGCTGCAGCGCAAGTACACGGGCGGCACGGTGTTGCACCTGTACATGAACGAGGCCATCAGCTCGGCCGAAGCCTGCCGCGACCTGGTGCGCCGCACGCTGACGCGCTTCCGTCTGCCCTACATCACCGTCACGCCCACGTTCTCGATCTGCCCCAAGCACGGGTATCTGTCGGGCCGTCACGATTTCTGCCCCAAGTGCGACGCCGAATTGATCGCCGACAAGAAGGCAAAGCTGGCTGCCGCCGAACGCGAGTAGCAGCAACCGATTAACCAACCGCTCGGAACCGAGGCCGCCAACGCTGCCGCCGGCAAATGAGGAGGGAATTGAAAATGACTGAAAAGACCACCAACCAAACCGTTGAACTCAAGGACAGCGAACGCCAGCCCTGCGAAGTCTGGACCCGCGTGATGGGCTACCACCGCCCGGTGCAGTCCTTCAACATCGGCAAGAAGGGCGAATTCGAAGAGCGCAAGTACTTCGTTGAGTCCAAGTGCGGTTGCGGCGACCACAAGTAAGCCGACTTTTAAGCACACAGCGCGCGGCGCGCCACGCCCCTCGAGCGTGCGCGAGCCGCCGTTGCCACGAGCCCATTTCGGGCTCTTTTTGTCCCGAGCCAGACACCCATGCCGCTTTCCTTTGACGTTCTGACGCCCGCCTCGGACCTGCGGGTGGCCGCGATCACTCCCTTTACGAGCATTGACTTTCCGGGCAAGCTCTCGGCCGTCGTCTTTTTGCGCGGCTGCCCGTGGCGCTGCGTGTACTGCCACAACGGCTGGATGCGCACGCGGTCTCGCCAGGAGGGCGACACGACCTGGGACGACGTGCAGCGGCTTCTCGAAAAACGCAAGGGCCTTTTGGACGGCGTGGTCTACTCGGGCGGCGAGCCCTGCATGGATCCGGCCTTAAACGCGGCGGTGCGCCTGACAAAAGACATGGGCTATGCCGTAGGCCTGCACACGGGCGGGGCCTATCCCCGGCGCCTCAAAGAGTGCCTGCCCTTTGTCGATTGGGTGGGCTTGGACGTTAAGGCTGATCCGCAGGACGAGGCCGTGTACGACGCCATCGTCGGCATCAAGGGCGCCTGCCGGGCGTTTTTGGAAAGCTTTGAGGCGATCCGGGAAGCGGGCGTGGCCTTTGAAACCCGCACTACGGCCCATCCGGATTACTTGAGTGAAGAAAATATTCTGCGCCTGGCGCATTGGCTGGCCGAGCGGGGCGTTGAGACCTACGCGCTGCAGATCTTCCGCCGGGCGCCGGGCATGCAAACCGATTACGATCCCGTGCCCGACTCCTGGCCGAGCCAAGCGGTGCTCGACGAATTAAAGGGCCTATTTAAGCCTTTTACCCTGCGCCGCGGTTAGGGCGCAAGCATGCGGTCCACGCGCGGGGCGCAGCGCATCATTCGCAGGCCCCAGGCCACGACGATCAGGCACACGCCCGTGTCGGCAAAGACGGCCATCCACATCGTGGCGTACCCCATCAGGGCCGCAATCACAAAGCAGAACTTGACGCCGAGCGCAAAGACGATGTTTTCGATGAGCGTGCGGTGCGCCAGCTCCGAGAGCTTCTTAAACCAGGCGATTTTGGCGATGTTGTCGTCCATCACCGCCACGTCGGCCGCCTCAATGGCCGTGTCTGTGCCCTTGATGCCCATGGCAAAGCCGATGCGGGCGCGCGACAGGGCCGGCGCGTCGTTGATGCCGTCGCCGACCATGGCCGTGGGCGCGGCGGTGTCGAGTTTTTCAATCACCGAGAGTTTCTGATCGGGCAGCAGCTCGGCTTGCACGTTGTCGATCCCCACGCTTTGGGCCACCGCGTGAGCGGCGCGCTCGTTGTCGCCCGTGAGCAGCCAGGGCGTCAGGCCGTTGGCCTTCATGAGGCGCACCGCTTCGGCCGCGTTTTCCTTGACCGTGTCGGCCACCGCAAAGACCGCCACGACCCCGAAGAGGTCGCTTAAGGCCACCGCGGTTTCGCCCTTGGCGTGCGCCGCTTCAAAGGCTGCGCGGACATTGTCGGCCACCGGGCCCTTCTTGGTGAGCCAGTTAAGGTTCGTCAGAAACAGGGCCGAGCCCTCCACGAGGCCAGTGGTGCCGCTTCCGGGCAGCGCCTTAAAGTCCTTGACGGGCAGCACGTCCTTGCCCGAGGCCGTGTAGGCCTGCGCGATGGCGCGGCTCACCGGGTGAGAACTGAGGGCCGCCAGGCTTGCGGCAAGCGTGAGGGCTTGATCCTTATCGATAAAGGACGTGGTGGTGACGGCCGACAGCGACGGGTGCCCGTGCGTGATCGTGCCCGTCTTATCCAGGCACACGTTTTTGAGCGTGCGACCCGCTTCCAGATACACGCCCCCCTTAATGAGAATGCCGCGGCGGGCGGCCGCCGACACCGCCGAGACGATCGTCACCGGGGTGGAGATCACGAGGGCACAGGGGCAGGAGATCACCAGAAGCACCAGGGCGCGGTAAATCCACACGGTCCAGGGCTCGGAGGTGATCACGGGTCCCAAGAGGGCCGTGGCCAGGGCCAGGGCAAAGACCGTGGGCGTGTAGCGCGCGGCGAATTTATCGACGAAGCGCTGCAGCGGGGCTTTCTTTTGTTCGGCCTCTTCGACGGCGCGGATGATGCGGGCGCTCATCGAGTCGCTCGCGGCGGCCGTGGCGCGCACGTAAAGGGCGCTTTCCAGGGAAAGGGCCCCGGCAAAGACCTTTGAGCCCGGAGTCTTGGCCGCGGGCATCGACTCGCCCGTGACCATGGACTCGTCCATGCTGCCGCTGCCTTCCTCGACCATGCCGTCAAGGGCCGAGCGCTCGCCCGGCTCAATGCGGATCAAGGCCCCGGCGGGAATCGCGTCGGCCTGCATGCGCCGCCAAGATTCGCCCACCTTGACCGTGGCCTGCGAGGGCGCCACGTCCATCAGGCGGCGAATGGCGTTGCGCGCCCGCACCATGCTCAGGTCTTCAATGGTTTCGCCGATTTCGTAGAGTACCATCACCATGGCCGCCTCGGGCCAGGCGCCCAGGCACACGGCGCCGATCACGGCCACGCTCATGAGCGTATCCATGTTGAAGATCAGACGCACCAGAAAACCCAGACCCTTGAAGATCGTTTGGAAACCGGCCAGGGTAATGGCCGCGGCGGCGGCGATCATCACGCTCCACTCGGGCAGCCACTGCGTGAGCTCAAGCGTTTCGGCGGCGGCGGCCAGCACCAGGGCCACGGCCAGACGCACGTAGGGGATGTCGGCGGCGCTTGGCGCTTGCGGCGCGCCCTTTTTGGCCGTCATGTTCGCTTCGTACCCGGCCTGCGCGAGCTTTTCAATCAGGGCAAAGTAGCGCTCGGCGTCGGTGTGCACCGTCACCGTCCGGTCGATCTTGTTGACCGAGGCATCGAGGCTCAGGATCGCGAGAACCTTCTCAACGTCGGCTTCGCCTTTCATACCCGGAATCGACAGGGTGATGTCCGAGCGGGAGGTTTGGCGGATTTCGCTAGCCTTCATACCGAGCGAGTCGATGATGGGGATGAGGTGCTCGGCACGCACCGTCTCATCCTTGGGCGTAAAAAGCGCCGTGCGCGAGAGCGTGTCAAAGCGCACGTCGCGCACGAGGTCGGTGCCCGCAAAGGCCTTTTCAATGAGCGCCGTTTCGGCGCCGCAGCACATGTCGGGAATGTAGAGCTTGATGGATGCGGTGTTGGGCATGGGGTTGCCTCGGAAGCCAAATAACAATCATTTCGATGTGTGCATTAAAAACCCCGTAGCCGCTATAGTGTCAAGAGCATCCGTGAGGAGGACAACCAAATGAGAATCGGCGAGCTGGCGCAGCGATCGGGCGTAGGGATTGAAACGATCCGCTTTTACGAGACCAAGGGGCTACTGCCCGAGCCGCTGCGGCTGGCCAACAACTACCGCAACTACACGAACACGCATCTGTCGCGCCTGCACTTTATCCGGCACTGTCGGCTGCTGGGCATGAGCCTGGAGGAGGTCGACAAGCTCGTTCATCTGGAAAAGTCCCGTCCGGAGGATCTGACGCTCGTGCACGAGACGGTGAGCGCGCACATCGCCGACATCGACAAGCGCATTGCCGAACTCAGCGAACTTAAGGCCAAGCTGCTCGCGCTCGAGTGCCGCTGCTCGGGCGACCATGCCGGGCACCGCTGCGGGATTCTCGATCAGCTCGAAGCGTATTCGGACAGCTGCGACAAGTGCCGCGCCTGCTGCGAGTTTGAGCACGAAGCCTCCGAGGCTGAAAAATTCAAGTGAGCGGACGGGCCCGTCCCAAAATTTGGTAAATTGCGCTCTTTGCTTTCCCATTGATTTTTCAGACTTCAGAACATGAACTTATTCGGCGGATGGATCGGCTGGCTGCTTGCCGCGGCCGTGGTGTTGATTCCGACTTTCGTGGTGGGACGCGCGGCGCAGGCCGTGCCCGCGGCCTTAACGAGCGATCGCTTTAAGAGCGGCTTCGGGGGTGCGCTCTGGCTCTTTCTGGCCGGTCAGATCGGCTGGGTGCTCACGCTCGTCTGGCAGAGCGCCTACATGACGAGCGAGCTCTGGCACATGCTCGCGCGCAACAACGAGACGATGCAGGCCGCCTTTGTGGCGGTGGTGCCCGGTGTCGTCTCGGTGATCATCGGTCTGGTGGTGATCTGGCAGGTGTGCTTCCGCCGCACGCCCAACGCGGCGGCCGTCTCGGTCGTGGGCGTCTGGCTCATGGGCCCGTGCACGGCCATGCTGCAGAGCTGGTACTTCGGGTTGGAGCTGACGACCGCGAGCCTCGTGCAGCTTTTCGGCTGGAGCATCCTCTGGAGCTTTTACTTTGCCCTGGCTCCCCGCTCGGCGCTGACCTTCGGCACGCCCCGCGGCCGCCGCATCGCGCAGGGGCAGGATTGACGCTCCTGCAGCACCAAACAAAAACGGGACGCCGGTTTTTCACCGAAGTCCCGTTTTTTTCGTTCTGTGCTTTGATCAGAACGTCACGTGATCGGGATCGAGTCCCGAAAAGCCCGTCTGGGGCATGTTGTCGAGCTTTTGCATGTCTTCGTCCGAAATCTCGAAACTGAAGAGATCGGCGTTTTGGCGGCGACGCTCGGGCGACGTGGACTTAACCACGGCCCCGACGCCGTGCTGCAGGCACCAGCGCAGGCAGATCTGGCCGGTGGAGACGTTGTATTTTTGCGCCAGGCTCGTCAGCAGCGGATTGCGCACCAGCGCGCCGCGCGCCAGCGGGGACCAGGCCACCACGCGGATGCCATGGCTCATGCAAAAGTCCACCGTGCTTTGCTGACGGTAGCCCGGGTGAAACTCGATCTGGTTGACCATCGGAGCGATGCGGGCACGCGCCAGAAGCGGCACGAGGTGGTGCGAGAGGAAATTGCTCACGCCGATGGCGCGCACCAGCCCCTGATCGTACAGGCCCTCGAGGGCGCGCCAGGTGCCCGAGTTGATGCTCTGCCAGGTCATGGGCTCGCCCTTGGTGGCCGGCCAGTGAATCAGAAAGAGATCGAGGTAGGAGAGCTCCATCTTCTTGAGGGCCGTCTCAAAGGCGCGCATGGCCGCGTCGTATCCGCGGTCGGCATTCCACAGCTTGGTGGCTACAAAGAGCTTTTCGCGCGGCAGCCCGCAGGTGCGCACGGCCTTGCCGACGCTGGCTTCGTTGCCGTAGATGAAGGCCGTGTCGATGTGCCGGTAGCCGGCGTTGATCGCGTCGTGAATGTCTTCGATCAGCTTGTCGTCGTCCGGAATCTGCCAGGTGCCGAGTCCGATGCACGGAATCTTGACGCCGTTGGACAGGCGAAAGCCGCTTGCGATGGTGGGCAAGATGTTCTCCCAAAAGTCGTAGGAAACCGCCGCGGGCGGGGGAGGGGATCCCGGCCGGAAACGGGCGGTTTGCGTTGGCGGTCATTGTAGCAAAGCGCCCCGACGCTCACCCTCTCGGAAGTCTTTGACACGGGAGAAAAAATCCAAAAAAAAATACATCGAACTGGGTATTTTGTCTTAGGCGTCCCTCCTAGGTCGGCATTAAAATCCGTGCGCATGACGTCCCTTTAGTTTCCTTATCGGTCAGTCAAGATGCAGCAAGATCTTTCCGGTGTCTTTCTTTTGTTGATGGTCATTGCGCTGGTGTTGCTCGGGTACATCCTGAGGCGCCTGAGCAAGCAGGGCGGCGGCAAGAGCCCGCAGAGCCGGGGCGGCCCCGTGCCCAACGAGCATCCCGCGCGCACGGCCGCGGCCAAGCCCCGCGAAGTCGAGGAATTCGACGCGGTGAGCGTGCATCGTCCCACGATGCTGGCCCTGACGACCGAGCGCGACAATGCGGCCTCGCCCGAAGTCTTCATTCAGCGCGCCTTTAAGGTCGACCGCGACCATTGGATGGAAATCGAGTCCGACGAAAAGATCCGCCGCCGCCTCAACGCGCTGTTTGCCCACGTCTGCCAGCTCGCCTGGGTGCCGGCCAGTGCCTTTGAGCGCCACATTTTCTCGGTGAGCTTTTCGCCCGAGCTCGAAGCGGCCCTGCAGGCCGGCATTTTGCGCAGCGACAAACACTCCGGTGCCGTCACGCAGGTGACCGCCGTCGACGAGACGGGCGAAGCCCTGGGCGAACCCATGAAGATGAGTGCGGACGGCTCGCGCCTGGGGCTCGTGGCGGCCCTGTGGGGTGCGCTCAATCCCCACGGCATGTCCCATGAGCTGCGAGGGGAACTTGAAAAGGAAAACAACGAGGTGGCCCGTCGCCTCGGCGATTTGCACAACCACGTCGCCTACGAGACCGTCTCGAGCTGGACGCGTCGCTACGCGAGCCTTTCGGCCCTCGTGACCGCCGCCAAGGCCGGGGTGTCGGCCGAACACGCCGCCGATTACCTTGAGGATGTGGACCGTATCGCCGGCGACATGCACGCGCAGGCCGACATGATCGATCAGGCCATCGCCAAGCGCGCCCGCTCGGTCTTTAATCTCGAAGACGCCGACGACGCGCTCGTGCACGCCATCGCCTACATGTACGTGCGAGACCTGACGGTGCGCTTCCTGCGGATTTGCTCGCTGCTGCGCGTGGCCATCGGCGACACCTTCGAAGAGGAGGTGCGCTGCGCCAATGCGGTGGCTCTCGACGTCAATCAGTTTACGGATGTGCGCGAGCTCATCGCCGCGGCCCAGAAGACGGCCAACGGCAAACTCGACATCGGCGGCATGCGCTCGACCGTGAGCCAAGACATCACCCGCGCCTCCGAACTGATGCGCCACGCCGAGGAACTCACCAAGGTGCACGACAAATTCCAGGCCGACCTCAGAGAGCTTGCCCGCAAGCTGCAGGAAGACCTCGATCAGACCGTGCTGCGCCAGGTGCGCATGCACCGCTACGCCGTGCGCGTCAACGACGACGGCGAGGTCGAAAAGCTCTTCGTGCTCAACGCGTAAGGCAACTTCCTTTCCGGTCATGACAAAGGCGCCTTCGGGCGCCTTTTTCGTGCACGGGGCCGGGGGCCTTACCGGCGGATGATGACGCCGGCCTGCGGCGTAAAGCTTGCCGTCACGTCGCCGCCCACTTCGAGCATGGCGGTGCCCGGAAGGAACGGCACGGACATGCTGTAGGGCTTGCTCTGGCCCGAGCCCGGAATTTCGATCTGATAGTCGATCCGATCGCCCTCAAAGAGGCGGTTGACGATACGCGAGGCAAAGGACTCCGAGCCCTGCGTCAGGTGCAGGTTTTCCGGGCGCACCACCAGGTAGGCGCTCTGGCCGACCGCGGGCGGATTTTGCCGGCCCATGCGCGCCGTCAGCCTTTGGCCGTGCACGTTGATCACGCCCAGGCCGTGCTGACCCACCGACTCGAGGCTGCCCGCGATGAGGTTGGCCTGACCGATGAAGTCGGCCACAAAGGGGGTGGCCGGATCCTCGTAAAGCTCCATGGGCGTGCCGAGCTGCTCGATGCGCCCGCCGTGCATGACCATGATTCGATCGGACATCGTCAGCGCTTCCTTCTGATCGTGCGTCACGTAAAGGCACGTGATTCCGAGGCTTTGCTGAATTCGGCGGATTTCCGTGCGCATGTGCAGGCGCAGTTTGGCGTCGAGGTTGGAAAGCGGCTCGTCCATCAGCAGCAGCTTGGGCCGAAGCACCAGAACGCGCGCCAAGGCCACGCGCTGCTGCTCGCCGCCCGAGAGCTGATTGGGGTAGCGCCGCTCGGCTTTGGTCAGGCCCACCATCGCGAGAGCCTCGCGCACCTTTTCGGCCATTTCGTCGCGCCCCGTGCCGCGGATTTTCAGGCCGTAGGCGACGTTGTCGAAAATCGTCATGTGCGGGAAAAGCGCGTAGTTCTGGAACACGAACCCCAGGCCGCGCTCGTTGGCGGGCACGTGGGTGATGTCTTGTCCGTCGACGAGAATTTGACCGGCGCTCGGGGTTTCAAAGCCCGCGATCATGCGAAGGGTGGTCGTCTTGCCGCAGCCCGAGGGCCCGAGGAAGGTGAGAAATTCGCCCGGCCGCACCTCGAGGTTGACGTCGTTGACGGCCAAAAACTCCTCGTTGTCCTTGACGTAGCGGCGGCAGATGTTTTTGAGCGTAAGAGAAACGGACATGTCAGTGAGCTCCGATCGTGTCGCCGTTGCGGCACAAGACGCGTGCCAGGAGCGTCATGGCGCCCGAGGCGATGAAAACGAGGGCGATGAGGACAACCGAGAAGGAGCAGGCTTGCGCAAACTGCAGTTCCGTCATGCACTCCAAAATGCGGGTGGTGATGAGCGTCCAGTGCACCGAGACCAAAAAGATCGTGGCGCTGATGGCCGTCATCGAATGAATGAAGAGGTACTTCATGCCCGACAGGACCGCCGGCAGCACCAGCGGCACCGTCACGGAGGTGAAGGTCTTCAAGGACGTGGCCCCGAGACTGCGGCTGGCTTCCTCAATCGAAGGATCGATCTGCGTGAGCGCCGCAATGACGTTGCGGATGCCCGCCGAGGAGTAGCGGAACACGTAGGCGGCCACCAGGATCCAGACCGTGCCCGTCAGAATCAGCGGCTCGTCGTTAAAGGCGATGATGTAGGCGATACCGACGACCGTGCCCGGCAGCGTGTAGTTTAAGAGCGAGGCCGTTTCCAGGCTCTTGCGGCCGCGCACCTTCAGGCGTGCGGTCACATAGCCCACGAGCACGGCAAGCAGTCCGCCAAGGGGCGTGCCGATGCAGGCGATGATGAGCGTGTCCTTGATCGCCTTCATGCCGTGCGTGAACACGTACGTGTAGTTGTCGGCCGTCAGGCTGTTGTCCACGCCCCAAACCTTGATGAGGCTGCCCATGACGATGACCGAGTAGATCGCGATGATCAGAGCAATGACCGCGGCGATCACGGCGGTCATGACGCCGGTGAGAACCGGTCCGGGCCCGTGAATGCTGCTGCGGCCGCCCGCTTTGCCGCTGACGGTCACATAGCTTTTGCGGCTGACCCAGTAGTGCTGGATCAGGTAGACGGCCAACGCCGGAATGAGCAGCATGAACGAGAGGGCCGAGCCGCCCTTAAAGTCGTACATGCCCGTGATCTGCAGATAGGCCTGGGTGGGCAGCACCGGGAAGGAGTGGCCGCCGAGCACCTGCGGCGTGGCAAAGTCGGCCAGCGAGCAGGAGAACACCAGAAGGAAGGCGTTGGCGATGCCCGGCACGGCCAGCGGCAGCGTGACCGTGCGAAACACGGTGGCGCTTGAGGCACCCAGTGAATAGGCTGCGTCCTCCAGGTTCGGGTCGATGCGCGAGAGAATCGTCGACAGAGTCATGAACGCCACGGGAAAGAACGTGAGCGTTTCGGATATGAACGTGCCCCAAAAGCCGTAGAAGTTGAAGTCCTCGATGCCCAGCAGCGTCAGGATCATGCCGTTGGGCCCCAAAAGCAGCGTCAGGGCGATGCTGCTCGTAAAGGGCGGGGAGATAAGCGGCAGGATGGTGATGCCACTCACGATCAACTTGAGCCAGGTCGGCATCGACAGTCGCGTGACCGCAAAGGCGAACACAAAGCCCAGGGCGGTGCCCGCCAGACCCACGGAAAAGCCCAGCAAAATGCTGTTGACGGCGGCCCGCTGGTCGTACCAGTTTGAGACGAAGGGGCGCAGGTTTTCAAGCGTGAAGCCGTTTTCGCTCCAGAAGGTCATCGCCAGAAGGCGAAAGAGCGGATAAAGAACGAAAACGCCGATGAGCAACCACAAAACGGCCACGGTCAGGCGTGTGGTGGCGTCGCGCCCGGCGCCTTGCATAGCAACGGACATGGGATTGATCCCCGAAAAGGCCGGCCGGGGCGACCGACGGGTGCCTCGGCTGCGGCGTTGGAGGCGGGCGCCGCCCGGGGCGGCGCACCGACGCAGCTCTTACTTAATGACCTCGTTGATCCAGCGCTGCGTGTATTCCTTGCGCTTGTCGCCCTTCCAAGTGACGTCCACGGCCACCATCTTGATCTTAGTCAGATCGAGCACCGGATTGGTGGTCTTGACGTCGTTGCGGGTGGGCACGTAGTTGATCTTGTTGGCGACGATGAAGTCGGCGAATTTCTTGCTCGCAGCCCAGTCGACGAATTGCTTGGCTTCAGCGTTGTTCTTGCCGCCCTTGATCACGCCCGTGGCCTCAATGCCGAAACTGACGCCGTCCTGCGGGTAGGAGATGACGACGGGGTACCCCTGCTGGGCGATGTCAAGCGCGTCGACGACGTAGAAAATGCCCGAGGCGCACTGGCCGGTGGCAATCGGCATGGCGCCGCCCGCCCCGCTCTTGGTGTACATCTGGATGTTGGCGTTGAGCTTTTTCTGGAACTTGAAGGCTTCGTCCTCGCCCATGATCTTCACGAGCGAGAAGATGCGCTCGGTGGCCGTGCCCGAAGTGCGCGCGTCGGCCATCTGCAGATTGCGCTTGTAGCGCTTGTCCAAAAGGTCGGCCCACTTGGACGGCGGCTGCATGTTGTTCTTCTTGAGGAACTTGGTGTTGGTCAGAAAGCACAGCGGGATGACGCCGATGCCCGTCCAGTAGTTGTCCTTGTCGCGCATGGACGCGTCGATCGCGTCCGAATCCTTGGGACGGTAGGCCTCAAAGATGCCCTGTTTGGCGGCGGCCGCATACATGTCCGCGGGGCCGCCGAGCATGACGTCGACCTGCGGATTGCCCTTTTCGGCCGTCAGGCGGGCCAGGGCTTCGCCCGTGGAAAAGCGCAGGAAGTTGACCTTGATGCCGGTGTCCTTGGTGAATTCGGCAAAGATGCGCGAGGCATATTTTTCGGGCATCACCGAGTAGGCGTTGAGTTCGGCGGCATTGGCGCCGACGCAAAAGGCAGCAAGGCCGGCCAGAATGGTCAGCAGTTTCTTATGGGACATGGGCTTTTCCTCAAAAAGAAGGGACGGAGTCCGGCCCGGCCGAAAACGCGTTCGGTCGCAGCCGCGGCGAACGGGGCATATCTTGGACGGCTCGTACCCCGTTGAGTGGACGGGGGTGCGCCCGGCAATGCCTCTTGAGTCATTCTAGCGAAAAGCCGTCGGCGCAAATGCCTAGGCCCGGCGGCAGGATGCACGAGACGAAAAACGCCGGCGCAAAGGCCAGCGTTGAGCGCTTGATCAAGTCTCGAGAGGCTTATTCCTCGGGTTCGGGGCGCGACAGACGCATCGTGTTGAGAATCTGCGCGGCTGCGGGGGCAATGTCGCTGGCGGTAACGCCCGCGGCGTATTCCTCGACGGCCTTGCCGTGCAGCCAGACGGCGGCCAGGGTGGAGGTGACGAGGTCCAAGCCCTGCGCAAAGAAGGCGCCGAGCATGCCGCTTAAGACGTCGCCCGAGCCGGCGGTGGCGAGCATCGCGTTGCCCGTCGGGTTGATCCAGGTGCGCGAGCTTCGCAGGGTCACCACGCTTCCGGCGCCCTTGAGAATGGAGATGGCGCCCGTTTGCACCGCCAGTTCCCGGGCCGCGCCGATGCGGTCGGCCTGCACCTTCTCAACGGTGCTGTGAATGATGGCGGCGGCCTCGCCCGGGTGCGGCGTGATGACCGTGTGGGCCTTGCGGGCCAAGAGCTTATCCTGCAGCGTCACGTCGTCGGCGATCATGCGCAGGGCGTCGGCGTCGACGATGAGGGGGACGGGCGAGGCGATGGCGTCTTCGAGGCGCTTGCGGGCCTTGGCCGAAAAGCCCATGCCGCAGCCCACGACGTTGCAGTCGGTCTGCGTGAGGTCGATTTCGCCCGCGCTCACCATGAGTTCGGGGTAGATCGTGTCAAAGGCCGGGGCCTTGTCGCTCATGAATTCGACGGTGACGCACCCGGCGCCCGAGACGATCGCGGCGCGCGCGGCCAGCACCGCCGCCCCGATCGTGCCCGTTTCGCCGCCCACGACGGCCACGTGACCGTAGGTGCCCTTGTGGCTGTTGCGGCTGCGCTCTTCCAGAAGATGGCGGAAGTCGTCGGGTTCGATGAGGCCGATGGTGGAAAGGGGCACCGATACGCCGAGTTCGTTGAGCTCGACCACACCGGCGGCATCGGCACCTTCGCACATGTAGCAGCCCGCCTTGGGCGCGAGCATGGCCAGCGTCACGTCGGCCATGCAGCCCTTGACGCCGCCGACCCAACGGCCGGTCATGGGATCGAGCCCCGAGGGAATGTCCACGCTGATGTGCAGCGCCTGACGTTCGTTAAACCACATGGCCGCGTCCTGATAGTCGCCCTGCAGGGGCTTTTTCAGGCCCGTGCCAAAGAGCGCGTCGACGACCACCTCGGCCTTGTCGGCATTGTAGGGATCGGCGATCACCTTGCCGCCGGCGGCCGTATAGGCCTCGTACATGGCCAGCGCGTCCTCGGTGCGCGGCTTGTCGCACCCGATGAGGGCCACCGTGACGCGATAGCCGCGGTCAAGCAGCAGGCGCGCGGCCGCAAAGCCGTCGCCGCCGTTGTTGCCCGGGCCGCAGATAAAGACCACGTGACGGCCGGGCTCGAGCGAGGCGCCGATCCGATCGGTAATGGCCAGGCCCGCGCGGCGCATGAGTTCGACGGGCGGCAGCTGGGACTGATAGCGGTGTTCGAGCGAAGCGAGTTCGTCGAGATTGAGAATTTGCTGAGCCATGATGAAGGAGTCTCGGTTTCAAACGGAATCCGCGAATTGTACGATACTGTCCGGCACAGTAGGTCAAACGTCGTAGGGGGCGGCCCGCTATTCGTTCTTGACCATCTTGTCCTGCGGCATATTGGAGAGCATCCAGTCGATGAAGCCGCCGCGGTTGCGCGAGCAGATATAAAGGCGCCCGTGTCCGGAAAACTTCAGAACGATGCCCTCGCCCGAGGTCTGACTGTTGATGAGTTTGCCAAAGAACGACTGCTTGCCCGTGTTCATCGCCAGCTCATAGTCAAGGGTCGTGTCCCAGGCCACCAGGTGGCCGTTGTCCACGTACACCGACTTGGTGCCGTCCAGGTCCACCGCGCGGATGGAGCCAAAACCGCTCACGGCGACCTCCCCGTTGCCCTGGGTGCGCAGTACAAAAAGGCCGCCCGAGTCGCCGAACAGGGCGCGCCCGAGGGTTTGCGTCTTGCTTTCGAGCTCCACCCCGTCGGTGTTGGCCAGATACGCGCCGTCGGCGATCATGTACTGGCGCTCGCCCACGGGCACGATCGCCACGTCCCCGGGCAGGGCGGGCGTCAGAAACACTTCGCCCGCTCCTTGGACGGCTTCGATTTTCTGCTGGAAAAAGCTCTCGTCGTTGAGCAGCTTGCGCGAGATGGCCGATAGAAGCCCGCCGCGCGCGCGGCCCGTCAGGGCCAGGGTCGAGTCCATCGACACCATGGCGTTGCGTTCGGCAAAGACGGTCTCGCCCTTTTCAAGGGCAACGCTTCAAAAGCGGATCAATTGAGCCGTAGACGGTGAGTTTGGACATGGCGCAGGTTCCTTGTGTGTGGGGGGCGGAAAGACTCTCGTGGCCGCCGGCTGCCGACCATTGTACGAGGCGGGCAGGAGGCGGCGCGTGTTTTGTTTTTGTGTAAGCGGCGGTTGCGGGGCAGGGGATGGACGGAGGCGAGGCGCGGCGAGCCCGAAAGGCGAAAAAATTCGGGGAAAATCCCGCGGCTCGCTATAATTTACTAACTCTACCGGCCTGCTGCGGCTGTTTGTTCAGCCGGCGGGCTTTCTTTGCAATCTAAGCGGTTGAAACTTTCAAGATGTCTCAGATCTCCGTTCTTCGCATTCCCGGTTCGTGCGCGCTGTCCGAATTTCGCGCCGAGCGACTCCTCAAAGCCCTGCAGGCCGCTTGTCCCGGCGTGCGGGCCGTGCGCGCGCGCTACCAGCATTTCGTGCACGTCACGCGGGATTTGACGGAAGATGAAGCGCAGCGTTTGGCCGCGCTTCTTGATTATGGGGATCCGGCCGACGAAACCAAGGGCAGCCTCGAGCTGCTCGTCGTGCCGCGTCTGGGCACGATCAGCCCCTGGGCGTCCAAGGCCACCGACATCGTGCACAACACGGGCGTCGAAGCGGTCGCGCGCGTCGAGCGCGGCGTTCTGTACACCCTCGACTTTGACGGCGACATTGACCGCGACACTGTGGCGGCCCTGCTGCACGATCGCATGACCGAGACGGTGCTGCCGGCCGACGCCGATCCGAGCCTACTCTTTTCCGACGTCAAGGGGCGCGAAATGCGCACCGTCGATATTCTCACCGGCGGTCGCAAGGCTCTGGAAGAAGCCAACGGCCAGATGGGGCTGGCACTGGCGCAAGACGAAATCGACTACCTGGTCGAAGCCTTCACCAAGCAGCGGCGCAACCCGACCGACGTGGAACTGATGATGTTCGCGCAGGCCAACTCCGAGCACTGCCGCCACAAGATCTTCAACGCCAAGTTCACCATCGACGGCGTCGATCAGGACAAGACCCTCTTTGGCATGATCCGCGAAACGCACAAGGCCGCTCCCCGCGGCACGATCGTGGCCTATGCCGACAATGCGGCCGTTTTCGAAGGCCCCGAAGTCGAGCGCCTCTATCCGCGCCCGACGGCGCAGGATCGCTTCGGCTCGCACTACGAGGAAATCAAGGAGCCCACGCACACCGTCTTTAAGGTCGAAACGCACAACCACCCGACGGCCATCTCGCCCTTCCCGGGCGCCTCGACCGGCTCGGGTGGCGAAATCCGTGACGAAGGCGCCACGGGCCGCGGGGCGCGTCCCAAGGCCGGCCTGTGCGGCTTTACCGTTTCGGCCCTGCACCTGCCGGGCACGGCTCAGGCTTGGGAAAACGACAAGGACACCACCGCAGAGAGCGACGCGGGCAAGGACGCCGTCTACGGTGCGCCCACCCGTATCGCCACGCCCCTGTCGATCATGACCGAAGGCCCGATCGGCGCCGCGAGCTTTAACAACGAATTCGGCCGCGCCAACATTCTCGGGTACTTCCGCAGCTTTGAAGCCCGCGTGGGCGAGACCCGCTACGGCTACCACAAGCCCATCATGCTGGCGGGCGGCATCGGCAACATCCGCGACGATCAGACGCACAAACTCGGGCTGCCGGCCGGCACGTTGCTGATCGTGCTCGGCGGTCCGGGCATGCGCATCGGTCTGGGCGGCGGCGCCGCCAGCTCCATGACCACCGGCTCGAACGCTGAGGCCCTGGACTTTGACAGCGTGCAGCGCGGCAACCCGGAAATGGAACGCCGTGCGCAGGAAGTGATCGACCGCTGCTGGTCCTGCGGCAAGGACAATCCCATTCTGGCCATTCACGACATCGGCGCGGGCGGCCTGTCGAACGCCATGCCCGAACTCGCGGACCTCTCGGGCCACGGCGCGCGCCTGAGCCTGGAGAAGGTTCCCGTCGAGGAAAAGGGCATGAGCCCGCTCGAGGTCTGGTGCAACGAAAGTCAGGAGCGCTATGCCCTGGCCATCGCCCCCGAGTCCCTGGAAAAGTTCGACGACTTCTGCCGCCGCGAGCGCTGCCCGTATGCCGTGCTCGGTGAAATTTCCTCCGACGGCGCACTCATCGTCGAAGGCCGCAAGGGCGAGGATCGCGCCGTGCAGATGCCCATGGACGTTTTGCTGGGCAAGCCCCCGCGCATGCACCGCGACGTCAAGTCCGTCAAGCAGGCCCTGACGCCCTTTGCCAGCGACGTCACGCTCAAGGACGCCCTTTACCGCGTGCTGCGTCACCCCACGGTGGCCAACAAGTCGTTCCTCATTTCCATCGGCGACCGTTCGGTCGGGGGCCTGGTGAGCCGCGATCAGATGGTCGGCCCCTGGCAGGTGCCCGTGGCCGACTGCGCCGTCACGTGCGTGTCCTTTACCTCGGAAGCCGGTGAGGCGATGGCCATGGGCGAGCGCACCCCGGTGGCCGTGATCGATGCCGCGGCCGCCAGCCGCATGGCCGTGGGCGAAGCCCTCACCAACATCGCCGCCGCCGACGTGGATCTGTCCCTCGTGAAGCTTTCGGCCAACTGGATGGCCGCCTGCGGCGCCGCCGGCGAAGACGCCAAGCTCTTCGGGGCCGTCGAGGCCGCCAGCCGTATCTGTCAGGATCTGGGCATTTCCATCCCCGTGGGCAAGGACTCGTGCTCGATGCGCACGGCCTGGAAGGAAGGCGAAACGGCCAAGTGCGTCACGAGCCCCGTTTCGCTCATCGTCTCGGCCGCCGCCCCCGTGGGCAACGTGCGCCTGACGCTCACGCCCGAACTGCGCCGCGACGTCAAGAGCGTGCTGCTTGGCGCCGACCTGGGCTTTGGCAAGCACCGCATGGGCGCCTCGATTCTGGCCCAGTGCGTGCAAAGCTTCGGCGACGCCGCCCCGGACGTGGACTGCCCCGAGATCCTCGCGAAATTCGTGCGCCTCGTGCGCAAGCTCACCCTGGCGGGCTGCATCCTTTCCTATCACGATCGCAGCGACGGCGGTCTGGCCGCCACGGCAGCCGAAATGATGTTTGCCTCGCACTGCGGCGTTACCCTCAAGGCCGACGCTCTCGGTGCTGGCACCCTCGAAGCGCTCTTTAACGAAGAGCTCGGCGCCCTGCTGCAGGTGCCCGCCGACCGCCTCGAGGAAGTCATGGCCGCGGTCAAGGCCGAGGGGCTCGAAGCGATCTTTACGGTCGCGGGTGAACTCAACGACGCCGACGCCTTCGTCGTGACCGAAAACGGCCGCGAAGTGCTGCGCGAAGCGCGCACCGATCTGATGCGCGCCTGGTGCGAAGTCTCCAACACGATCGCCCGCAACCGCGACAACCCGGCCTGCGCCGACAGCGAAACCGACTGGGCCTGCGACAAGGACGTCAAGGGGCTCTTTGTGAAGACCACCTTCGACAACGACGAGCGCATCGCCGCGCCCTACATCGCCACGGGCGTGCGTCCCAAGCTGGCGGTGCTGCGCGAGCAGGGCGTCAACTCGCAGACCGAAATGGCCGCGGCCTTTACGCGCGCCGGCTTTGAGGCATACGACGTGCACATGACCGACCTGTTGAGCGGTCGCGTCACCCTCGAGGACTTCGTGGGCATGGCCGTGTGCGGCGGGTTCTCCTACGGCGACGTGCTCGGCGCGGGCGGCGGCTGGTCCAAGACCATCCTGCACAACGCTATGCTCTCGGACATGTTCTCGGCGTTCTTCAACCGCACGGACACCTTCGCGCTGGGCATCTGCAACGGCTGCCAGATGATGAGCCGACTCAAGAGCCTGATTCCGGGCGCCGAGGCCTGGCCCGAATTCGTGCGCAACCGCTCCGAGCAGTTCGAAGCGCGCTGCGTCGAGCTGCGCATCGAAGAGAGCCCCTCCATCTTCTTTAAGGGGATGGCGGGCAGCTGCATGCCGATCGTCAACTCGCACGGCGAAGGCCGCGTGCAGTGGTACCGTCCCGAAGACGCGCAGGCCGCCTTTGTGGCCGCCCGCTATGTCGACGGCAACGGCGAGCCCACCGAGCGCTATCCCTTGAACCCCAACGGCTCCGTGGGCGGCGTCACCTCGGTCACGACGGCCGACGGGCGCTTTACCATCATGATGCCGCACCCCGAGCGCAGCCACCGCACGGTGCAGCTGTCGTGGCACCCGCGTCAGATGGGGGCCTTCTCGCCGTGGATGCGCATGTTTGAAAACGCCCGCGTCTGGGTTGGCTAAACCGAGAGCCTGAGGCTCACACAAGGCCCGAAGGAAAGACCATAATCCTTCGGGCTTTTTTGCTTTTCGCTTTGCGATGGATCCCGCCCTTCTCGTTTCCTTTGCCGCGGCCAGCCTGGTGCTGGCCGCGGCCCCCGGTCCCGACATTCTCTTTGTGCTGGCGCAGTCGGCGCAGGCCGGCGCCCGCGCGGGCCTGGCCGTCGTCACGGGGCTGATGATCGGGTGCCTGATTCAGACCGCGGCTGCCGCCGCGGGTCTGGCGGCGGTCGTGGCCGCCAGTCCCGTGCTCTTTTGGGCGATTCGTCTGGCGGGGGCCGCGTACCTGCTGTACCTTGCCTGGGGCGCCTGGCGGGCGCCCGTGAGCAGCTCCGCGGCGCAGGCTTCCTCCCTGCGGCAGGGCGCGCTGCTGCGCCGCGGCATCGTCATGAACGTCACCAACCCCAAGGTGCAGATCTTCTTTCTGGCGTTTTTCCCGCAGTTTGCCGGCGTTGGCGCCCAAGGGTGGCAACTGGCCGCCGAAATGGGCGTTTTGGGCGTGATCTTTACGGCCTGCTCGTTTGTGGTGATGGCCGGCTGCGCGCTTTTTGCCGGGGCGGTGGCCGACAAAATCCGTTCGCCCGTCGTGCAGACGGTCCTGAACAAATCCTCGGCCGTGATTTTTGTGTGTCTGGCCGTTTCAGCCGTTGCGTTTGCGTAAAAGAAGGCCGCGGTGCGGGCAATCTTAGGTGTTAATGCCTATGCAAGCCAAAGGCCGAATCGGTAGCATGTCGACAGCCGTGCGAACCCCACAAGGGTGCGCTTTTTCGAGCTTATAAAAAAGATAAAAATCAAGATGCTGTTTTCCAAAACCGCCGCCGACGACACGAACCGTGTCCGCATCATTATGTCCGGCCTGACGCTGGAGGACGATGTGCTCACCGCCGTACAAGCCGGCGCCGATGCGGTGGGTTTCGTCTGCTATCCCTCGAGCGACCGCTATGTGACGCCCTCGCGTCTGATGTGCCTGCTCAGCCTGGTGCCCTCTTCGGTCACCAAGATCCTGGTCTTCGTCAATCCCAAGAGCGAAGAGGTGCGCGAGCACCTGTCGTTGTTCCCGGACTGCGTGCTGCAGTTTCACGGCGCCGAGTCGCGCGCCTTCTGCGATCAGTTCCACGCGCCCTACATCAAGACCGTCTCGATCGCCAAGCCGCAGGACCTTGTGGCCTCGCAGGACAACTACCCGATGGCCGCGGCGCTTCTCGCGGACGCCGACATGACCAAAAGCGGCAAGCCCTTTGACTGGGAGGGGGCCGCGCAGGTGCGCGAGCACATCCGCAAGCCGCTCATCGTGGCGGGGGGCCTCAAGGAACAAAACGTCAGTCAGGTCATTCGCCTGACGACCCCCTGGGCCGTGGACGTGGCCTCGGGCGTGGAAACCGCCCGAGGCATCAAGGACCACGACAAGATCCTCAAGTTCATCGAAGCGGTGCGCCGCGGCGGCGACTGCCGCGAGCCGCTTGAGGCGGCGGCCTGACGCCCGCGCGAGGCCTCAGACCTGAGGCTTAACTTCGCCCACACCCTGCGCTCGGTCCCAATCGGCCGGGCGCATTGTTTTGGTGCCCCGGGCGGCCAATTTGCGGCCTGCGCGCAGCACGCGCTTATCCTTGGTCAACAGCAGGTCCGCCCGCACCTCATAGGCCAGATTGAGAAACTTTTCATCCTCGCCGTCGCGGCAGCGCACAAGCCCCTCGACGCTTGCCCGGACCACACGCACGCACGCGAGCACGTCGGTAAGGATCGCCTCCTGCGCCTGGTCCGTCAGGGCAAAGACGGGTCGCGCGAGCACCACCGCAAGTTCCTTCAGGCACGAGACCGTGGAGACGGCCGTGATCCGCTTCTTGCGCAGGGCGTGCATCAATTCCCGCGATGCGGGATCCTTCCAATACCAAAGATCCAAGACGACGTTGGTGTCCAGCACCGCCAGCGGCACCGTTTCGGTGCGCGCGGCCAATTCGGCGGCCGGGGCGGCGGCAAGGGAGCCCAGACGCGCAAAAACGTCGGCCAAATGGGCGTCCGGGGCGGGGGTCTGAGAGTTCATCGGAGGACGAAGAAAAACAAAAAGGGCGGATACGCCTGAGTTTATCCCCGCGCGCTCCGCCCTTGGCCGGGACCGATCCGAATCGGCCCCTCAAGCGCGTCTTAGAGCAGACCCTTGACGGCTTGGGCTTCCGAGACGAGTTCGCCGACGGTCACGTCGAGCTTTTGCTGGCTGAAGGCGTCAAAGTCGAGGCCCTTGACGATTTCGTAGTTGCCCTTGCCGTCGCAGATGCAGGGCATGCCGCAGACGATGCTTTCGGGCACGCCGTAGCTGCCGTCGGAGGGCACGCCCATGGTGACCCAGTCGCCGTTGCTGCCCAGGAACCAGTCGTGCATGTGGTCGATGGCGGCCGAGGCGGCCGAAGCGGCCGAACTGGCGCCGCGCGCTTCAATGATGGCGGCGCCGCGCTTGCCCACGGTCGGGATGAAGGTGTCGCGGTACCAGGCCTGATCCACGCATTGGGCGGCGGGCTTGCCGTCGATCGTGCAGTAGCGGATGTCCGGGTACATGGACGGGGCGTGGTTGCCCCAGACGGCCATCTTCTTCATCGTGGTGACGCTCTTGCCGGTGACGTCGGCAAGCTGCGAGAGAGCGCGGTTGTGGTCCAGACGCAGCATGGCCGAGAAGCACTTGGGCGAGAGGGACGGAGCCGACTTCATGGCGATGTAGGCGTTGGTGTTGCAGGGGTTGCCCACCACGAGCACCTTGACGTCGCGGCTGGCGACGGCGTCGAGGGCCTTACCCTGTTCGGTGAAGATCGCGCCGTTGGCCGAGAGCAGCTCGGAGCGTTCCATGCCCTTGGTACGGGGACGGGCGCCCACGAGGATGGCCGCGTCGGCGTCCTTAAAGGCCACGAGCGGATCGGTCGTGGCGACCATATCGGCCAGAAGAGGAAAGGCGCAGTCGGCCAGTTCCATCATGACGCCCTTGAGACGGGATTCGCTTTCCGGGTTGTTGCGCTCGAGCATCTGCAGGATGACGGGCTGGTCGGGGCCGAGCATGTCGCCGGCGGCAATGCGGAAGAGAAGGGCATAGCCGATTTGGCCGGCAGGGCCGGTGACGGCAACGCGAACGGGTTTTTTCATTTGGTTCCTCTCCAGGATTCAACTTATTGTCGGCGGCTCGGATCGCGCACGGCGTCCGCCTTGAGCCGGGCCGGGTGCCGCCGGTCCCCCGAAGCGAGGGGCTCCGCAAGGGCTTTGGACGGCGCATCACGTAATGCTAATGCCAAAGCGCGCCCCCTGCGGGGCAAAACGCGGCAAATGCGCCTCGTCCCTTTGCCTGATTGCCCTTAGGGTCTTTTGCTTGGAAAAACGGGCAATAGACTGTTTTTAAAGAAAAATCGACAAAAGAGGAAAGAAGGAGCCGAAAACGGTCGTTTTGTCTTTGCACGGCTTGATTCAGGTCAAGGCAAAGGCAGAAACGCTCAAAAGTTTAGGGTTTTATAAGGCCTGACTTATATGGAGGGCGCCAAAAAGGCCGACTCCTTTTCAGGGAGCCGGCCTGTGAGCGGACAAGTTCGCGCTTAGGGGCGGTCGGTGACGCCCTGCAGATTGAACTTGGCCACGATCGTGGCGGCGATTTCCTCAATCGACTTGGTGGTCGAATTGAGCCACTCGATGCCGTTGCGGGTCATGAGTTCCTCGGCGTTGCGGATCTCGCTGCGGCAGTTTTCCAGGCTCGCGTAGCGCGAGTTGGGACGGCGCTCGTTGCGGATCTCCGAGAGGCGCTCGGGACGAATCGACAGACCAAAGAGCTTGTGGCGCAGGTTCTTGAGGGTTTCGGGCAGCTCGCCGCGCTCAAAGTCTTCGGGAATGAGCGGGTAGTTGGCCACCTTGATGCCGAACTGCATGGCCAGGAAAAGCGAGGTGGGCGTTTTGCCTGAGCGCGAGACGCCCACGAGAATCACCTCGGCCTGCTCGAGGCCCCGGTTGGTCTGACCGTCGTCGTGCGTGAGCGTGTAGTCGATGGCGGCGATGCGCTTGTTGTAGCGCTCTTCGTTGCGGATCTGGTGCGTGGCGCCGATCGTGTGCTCGCTCTTCATGCCGAGTTCGTGCTCGAGGGGCCCCACGAACGAGCGGAAGAGCTCGATCTGAAAGCCTTCGTTGGAGCTGATGAAGGCGCGCGAAATCACCGGATCGACGAACGTGGAGAACACGAGGGGACGCACGCCCGTCTGATGCTGCACGGCGTTGATGCGCTCGGCCGTCTGACGGGCCTTTTCGACCGTGTCGACGAACGGGATGCGCTCGCGCTCGTAATTGAGATTGGGAAACTGGGTCAGAACGGAGTGCGCGAGCGTTTCGGCCGTGATGGCCGTGCCGTCGCTCACGATGAAGACGGGACGCCAGCTGCCGTCGGCGGCCGCGTGGGGGGTGTTGTCCGACATGGATGTCATCTCACTGGTATCAAAACGGGACGGCGCCCGCGGCGGCGGTCGGACCGCCGGCCAGGCTCGGGCACCCGGGAACATAAGAGTCTAACAAAAGTGGACGTGGGCCTGAAAGACGGGGGCGGCGCGCCCAGGGCTGACGCACGGCGACCGTCATTTTTTCGTGGAAAAGTACCCGGCCATCGC
>ERZ1026848.285-NODE-285-length-28899-cov-14.618500_pt1 | contig 28899 bp, 22 predicted proteins | sample MGYA00380154_ERZ1026848 | MGnify/ENA primary metagenome ERZ1026848 (study PRJEB33269, sample SAMEA4719790) | human gut metagenome | biome: human-associated habitat; feature: organic feature; material: feces | place: Cameroon | collected 2013-10 ...
CTCCTCGCAAGGCTGACAGCAAAAAACAAGCACCGCAATCAAATACGGTTGATTGTGACTTTCAGTATGTTAAATTACATTCAATACGGCAAATAGGACGAATCATCTCCCATAGCATCAAAGTGTCGCCTGTAACGGCGAGGGATAGTGAGGTCTGAGAAATATCCTATATCAGACAGGACGTGCGAAATAGCCGCAAATCCATCGTTATAGAAGCGTGTTATACGTTTCTTCCTGTCGGTAATTCCGCAGTAGTCATGCGGGCATACGAATGTCCATTCGGCAGAGCGGTCGTCAACTATTACTCTGAAATATTTATCAATGTCATTCTGGCTTATGCCGAAGTTTGCAAGCAGTATATGATGCTCAAAGCTGTCGTCAAGCCGTGACATAAGTACAGTTTCACCGTCAGATGAGATGGCGAAAGTCAACGGTTCTTTTTTAGCAATATATTCATTTACCGTTTTTTCGTCCGGGTATTTACGATACGTCATAAATTCACCTGATTTCCGTATTTAAAAGCTGATTCCGAATCTTATATATTAATTATAGCATTTCCGCCGGCAAATTGCAAATCCTGTCTTGGTGCGTTCTCCTCGCAAGGCTGGCAACAAAAAACAAGCACCGCAATCAAATAGGCTTACTGTGGTGCAAAGCCGATGACCGCAAAAAAGTTGTCAGCGAAGGCAAGGCTGACGAGTACAGTACAAGCGAGCAGCCTTGCCGAGCGGCACTTTTTTGCGAAAAGGAGGAACAGTGGAGCAGGTGACTGGTTTTTTATAGCATAAAAAATCGGAACAAGCGTAACTCGTTCCGACGTGGCACGCCTGATGCGATTCGAGACGCACCTGTGCGTTCTCCTCGCAAGGCTGACAGCAAAAAACAAGCACCGCAATCAAATACGGTTGATTGCGATGCAGTTTTTTGGCACGCCTGATGCGATTCGAACGCACGACACATAGCGTCGGAGGCTATTGCTCTATCCAGCTGAGCTACAGGCGTAAATATAAAGGGCTGACGTAAATCAGCCCTATTATTATAACACGATTTTAATGTTTCGTCAACATTATGAAAGAGAAATCACTTTAAAAGCGATTCGGTAGCCGCGATCTTTACCGCAACGCAGAATACCTCCATAGCCTTTGCAAGCTCTGCCTCGGTAGGATATGTCGGAGCGATACGGATATTGTTGTCGTGAGGATCCTTGCCGTAAGGATAAGTCGCACCTGCGCCTGTCAGAACAACTCCTGCCTGCTTGCAAAGCTCAACAGTACGCTTTGCTGTGCCGTCAAGACCGTTGAATGAGATGAAATAACCGCCGTTGGGCTTGTGCCATGAGCCGAAGCCTGTGGGAGCGATCTCCTTGTCGAGCATATCAAGAACGATCTTGAACTTAGGCTCGATTATTGCCCTGTGCTTCTTCATGTGTTCCTTTATGCCGTCAAAATCCTTGAAGAAACGAGCGTGTCTTAACTGGTTGAGTTTATCGTAGCCGATAGTCTGGAATGTCATCTGGCTCTTGATAAACTTGATGTTTTCCGCACTCGCACCGATGAATGCAAGACCGCCGCCGGGGAATGAAATCTTCGATGTGGACGCAAACATAAATACCATATCCTGCTTGCCTGTCTTTTTAGCTTCTTCAAGAAGGTTCAGCAGAGTGTCGGGAGTATCTGTAAGGTGATGAACGCAGTAAGCGTTATCCCAGAATATTCTGAAATCCTTTGCTTTAGGCGAAAGGTTTGCAAAACGCTTTACCGTTTCGTCCGAGCAGGTGATGCCTTCGGGGTTGCTGTACATAGGTACGCACCAGATACCCTTGATAAGCTCATCTTCGCTTACCAGCTTTTCAACAACATCCATATCGGGACCGTCGGGGGTATAAGGTACTGTGATCATCTCAATGCCGAGGCTCTGGCAGATAGCAAAATGTCTGTCGTAACCTGGAGCGGGGCAGAGGAACTTCACCTTCTCGTTCTTTCCCCAGGGCTTGTCGCCGCCGAGAACGCCGAGGAGCATCGCTCTTGCCATTGTATCGTACATAAGCTGAAGGCTTGAGTTACCGCCGATGATTATTTCATCGTGAGCAACACCGAGCATAGGCATACAAAGTCTTTTTGCTTCTTCTATGCCGTCAAGCACACCGTAGTTACGGCAGTCAACACCGGTTTCCGACATATAATCACCGTCAAGGCAATGTGTCAGCATATCAAGCGATAAATCAAGCTGTGCAGGAGAGGGCTTACCTCTTGACATATCCAGCTTCAGACCCTGCTTGCAAAGCTCGTCATACTGCTTTTTAGCTTCTTCATTCAGCTTTATCAGTTCATTCTTTTCCATTATCTCAAACTCCTTATAATAAAGAATTTTAACGCAGTTCTTCACTGCACCCATGTTTTAATTATAATGCAAATAAAGCCGTTTTGCAAGCGTTTTTTCGTTTTCTTGCAGAGAATTATGCAATTTCGTCAAAAAAACGTTGCACAGAAACATAATTATGGCGATTAGCAACTATAAAATATCCATTAAATGTTTAATCTGTGCAACTCGTGATTTTGATTTTTGCATTAACCGGCAAATGCGGCTGTCACAACACCGTTGTTGTTTGTGAATGTAATGTCGGCGCTCACCGTCTGCTCGTCAAGCCCCGATAGGTTCAGCGGAACACTGCATCGCACATTATACGTCCATTCAAAAGTAAGCGTAGTGCTTGTCTTGCCGTCAAGAAAAGCAAGGCTCATATCGAAATCTGTGCTGTCGCTGAGAAGAGCGGTTGCGGATAACGCATCGTCATATATTACAGGAAGTGTTACGTTCCGGCGGGTAAGCTCTGTAGGCATTATGTTCCGCAGGGATATTATCTTGGAGTTTCCGTCCGTATATATATTAAGCGTAAGGTCGGCACAGTAGAAGCCTACCTGCTTCTGATTATCGAGCGGTATATCCTCCGCATATCCCTGCACGGCAAAATAACCCGTTCCGTAGTCCGATAAGGCTATATTGAAGGTAGGGTGGAACACGGGCGTTCCCTTTGCAAGAATTGCGTCATAAGCCGTCAATGCGCCCTCAACGCCGTCCTGCACATCAAGCAGAGCAGTGTCGACCTCTGCCTTGTCAAGCCCCGAATAATAGCTTGCAGAAACGGCAAAGCTTGAGCCGTCGCTTATAATTTCCCTGTTGCTGCCTGCGTACACCGGAGTTGTGCGTGTAAGCAGCATATACAGCAAAAGCCCTATTCCTGCGGTAACAAGCACAAGCAGGATAACAAGTACGATTTTTTTCATTCATTTCCCTTTCAGACATAGTTTTATATGCAGTAAAGATTCATATCCCACGCAGGAATATACGGGTGCTGCCTTAAATACAGCTTGTATGACGGATTCAGTTCCGTTACCTTTATGGGCAGGGCAAACATATCCTCAGTGCGATGATAGAGCGAAACGAGCAGCTTCGGCTTGTCACGCTTTATTACCGTCTTACTGCCGTCAAGAGCCTCGCTTTCACTGCCCTCAACGTCATATTTTATATAGGTTATACGCTCGTCCTTTACAAAGCTGTCAAGGCTTCGCATTTCTATCTCTTTTATTCTTGCGGGATTGACAGGCTTACCTTTTTCGTATGGGATAAGCGATGAATTCCTTCCGCCCTTTGATATGAACTCGCAGACCGTATCACAGCTCCACGCACCCGCATTCACCGTTCTGAAGTCATAAGGGCTCAGCTTGTAGTGTATGCGTTTCATCTTTGCGTAATTCTTCCCGTCAGGCTCCATCGCAAAAATCTTGTTGAACTGTCCGCCCGTCACTTTCAGAAACTCGGTTATCGTGTCCCCGTTGTAAGCGCCGAGATCCGCATAGGTTTCGTTGCCGCCGAGCGAAAGTATCTCATATCCTTCCGCTTTATCCGTCTGATTGCGTAAAAGCGGCTGTATCCTTCCCGTTATACGATATTCAAGCCAGCCGTCGAAAACCTGTTTTGATTTCTCGTCCGCAAGCATCGAGTAAACTCTTTCAAGCTCGGCTCTGTGCTCCTCGGCGTATTCTTTTGTGAATAATCCTCCGCCTATTACCGGAACATCGGGAGCGTATAATTCGTGCCTGTCCGAAATGGCAATGATACGCTGTATCACCTCGTCAATATGAGTGCCGAAAGCAACGAGTATGATACAGTCACCGAACTGCCGTTCAATATCTGACAGCTTTTTCACCTCAAAGCCCGCAAAGCTGTGACCTCTCACAAAGTCGTTGCTCGCCATGAATCCCGATATTTTTACATTCTTCAAGGAGCATACATCGAGTATTTTCTGTGCGCCGTCACCCATACCGTATATTATTATCGGCTTTGAGGTTTCGGCCAGATGATCCCACAGAGAAACTGCGCCTGTTATATCGTACATTTGAACATTCCTTTTCCGTGATTATTCGACCGTTACCGATTTTGCAAGGTTTCTCGGATGGTCAACATCAAAGTTTTTGAGCGCCGCAGTATAATATGCTATAAGCTGTAACGGTACTACAGCGACAAGCGGCATAAGAAGATCTCTTGCAAGAGGGAGCATAACGGGATAATCAACATCGTTTCCGTCAAACTTCATATCCTCACTGCATACCATTACAACGGTAGCACCTCTTGTCTTTACTTCCTTTATATTACTCATCGTTTTTTCGTAAAGATCGTGCTGTGTGGCAACTGCGATGACCGGCATACCGTCTTCGATAAGAGAGATAGTGCCGTGTTTCAGTTCGCCTGCGGCATAGCTTTCCGAGTGGATATAGGAAATTTCCTTCAGCTTAAGACTGCCCTCCATACTGAGCGCATAGTCAAGACCTCTGCCTATATACAGCAGGCTGTCTGCGCTTATCAGCTTGGACGCTACCTTCTGGTACTGTGTCTGATCGTCAACGCACTTCTGTACCTTTGAGGGAATCTGTGAAAGCTCCGATATAAGCTGTCTGCACTGTTCTTCGTCAATTGCATTTCTTGCATAAGCAACACGGAAAGCAAGCAGATACATAAACGCCGCCTGTACCATATATGCCTTTGTGGAGCATACCGATATTTCAGGTCCCGCAAGGGTATACATTACCATCTTTGCTTCTCTTGCTATTGATGAGCCAACTACGTTTACTATCGCAAGCGTATCTGCACCTATTGAATTTGCCAGCTTCAGAGCGGCAAGCGTATCTGCGGTTTCGCCCGACTGCGAGATAATAACTACAAGATCGTCCGGCGCAAGCAGAGGATCACGGTAGCGGAATTCCGAAGCAATATCCACAACAACGGGAGTGCGTGCCAGCTTTTCGATAACATATTTTCCGACCATGCCTGCGTGCATTGCCGAGCCGCAGCCTACTATATAGATATGGTGATAGTTCCTCAGCTTTTCATCGGTAAGGCCGCATTCCGAAAAGTCGGGTAAGCCGTTCTTGATACGGGGATTTATCGTCTTTTTGAGTGCGTCGGGCTGTTCGCATATCTCCTTGAGCATAAAATGAGCATAACCGCCTTTTTCAGCCGCCGAAACATCCCAGGTAGCAACCTGTAATTCCTTTTCTATGACATTCTTGTGCATATCATAGAACGTAACGCCGTCGGCTGTTATATCCGCAACCTCTCCCGGCTCAAGCAGATAGTATTCTCTTGTGTATTCGATTATAGCGGTAACATCGGACGCAATAAACATTTCGCCCTTTCCCTTGCCGACTATCAGAGGACTTTCTTTTCTTGCCGCAAATATGCGGTTCTTATGCTCTCTGAACATTATGCCGAGCGAATATGCTCCCTCTATATCGGCAATTGTCCTGATTATTGTATCAATAGGGTCGCCGTCATAGTTGTAGTCGAGCAGCTTTGCCACAGCCTCGGTATCGGTCTGGCTCTCAAAGCCGTATCCCTTAGATATAAGAAATTCCTTCAGCTTGCGGTAGTTTTCGATTATACCGTTATGAACGATGGATACTCTGCCGTTTCCTATCGGGTGAGAGTTAATGTCGCTCGGCTCGCCGTGCGTTGCCCAGCGTGTATGACCTATACCTGCCGTAGCTGTGAAATGAGGCTCGTTCTCGAGCTTTTTGATAAGCCCTTCCTTGAGCTTGCCCTTTGCCTTGACGGTTTTTATCCTGTCGCCCTCAAACACGGCTATACCTGCCGAGTCATAACCTCTGTATTCCAGCTTTGTAAGTGAGTTTACAAGTATTGCGGTGCATTCTTTTGCACCTACATATCCTACTATTCCACACATAATCTTGTTCCGCCTTTCTTTAATCGGATGAGCAGCCCTGCTGCTCTGTAATACTAATAATCATATTCTGTTTGTTTTTCATTAAGTACATTTATCTGTAAGCCGACAGCCTGTGTGACGGCTTATATAAAAACAGTATATCACATTAAGCGTCAAAAGGCAATATATTTTGTGTTGACTTGAGTTATCAACTGTGTTAAAATGGTATTGTAAATCACATTTAATGTGAAAAACAATTTACGGGAAATACAGTTATCCGTCATTAAGGAGGAAAATTATGGAGTTTGGATCACAGAACGCACAAGAGCTGACCGGCTACATTGAAGAAATGTTTTCGGAACATATGACATTTCCGACAGTTTTATTCATAGTTGCCATTGTGGTGGCTTTATCGTCAATAGCTTGCTTTATTCTTGCGCCGTTTTACATAAAGGGAAAGGCAAGAGGAGCAAAAACAGCCGCACAGGTGCTTTCTGTCATTGATTTTATCATCGGCATATTACTTATTTTGGCATTCCTTATCATTACATTGTTGTTTAATATGGCGTCGGACGGTTTCTTTGATTCGGCTGACGAATTTTTGAATGCAGTGCTCGGATTTTTGATAGCTCCTACAAGATTCGGTATGTCGCTCGAAGCAGTTTTCGGAGCTGATGCAAATATCGGCACGCCCATATTGTTTTATGCCTTATATTTTGTTACGGCAGGCTTGCTCGGACTGGCGGCATTTATCGTAAGCTGTATAGCAAGAGGAAAATTCAACGCCGCAAACGGTCTTATAAGAGGCGCAGCCGCACCTGCGGGAGCACCTCAGTATAACCCTTATCAGCCTTACGGTCAGCCGAATATTCCGCAGGGTTATCCTCAGCAGTACGGACAGAATATTCCGCAGGGCTACCCTCAGCAGTATCAGCAGAATATACCGCAGGGTTATCCTCAGCAGTATCAGCAGAATATACCGCAGGGCTACCCTCAGCAGTATCAGCAGAATGTTCCGCAGGGCTATCCCCAGCAGTATCAGCAGAATATACCGCAGGGCTACCCCCAGCAGTATCAGCAGCCCATTCCGCAGGAAGTGCCGCAGAATATACCGCAGGATAACACACCATATCAGCCTGTTTCACAGGATATACCGCAGGACAACGCACAGTATCAGCCTGTTCAGCAGGAAGTACCGCAGGATAACACACCATATCAGCCTGTTCAGCAGGAAGCTCCGCAGAATATACCGCAGGATAACACGCAGTATCAGCCTGTTTCACAGGATATACCGCAGGACAACACGCAGTATCAGCCTGTTCAGCAGGAAGTACCGCAGGACAACACGCAGTATCAGCCTGTTTCACAGGAAGCTCCGCAGGACAACGCACAGTATCAGCCTGTTTCGCAGGAAGTACCGCAGGACAACACACAATATCAGCCTGTTTCGCAGGAAGTACCGCAGGATAACACACCATATCAGCCTGTTTCACAGGAAGTACCGCAGGCGGATACAAACACAGAAGTTCCTGTTCAGGCGGCTGTGGCACAAGCGGCTCCCGTACAGCAGGCTTCGCCGGCATTCTGTGGCAATTGTGGCACTCCGGTAACTCCGGGTGCGTCATTCTGCCAGAATTGCGGCAATAAACTCAATTGATGATAATTTAACGGGCTGCTTCAGGCAGCCCGTTTACTTTTTACATTTCACCCGTAACGCCTATGATAATTTTTGTTGTTTTTAACAATAGAAAGATATGCGGCAATGTGCTACAATTACTATCGGTGATGTTATGAAAAAGAAAATCAGCGTCTGCGAAAATTCTATGGTGCTTGTATACATTCTTGCAATGTCCGGAGGATTTATGGACGCATATTCCTATATGTGCAGGGGAGAGGTATTCGCCAACGCCCAGACGGGAAATATTCTTCTTATGGCGGTGAATCTGGCAAAAGGCAATTTTGTTGTTGCCCTCAGATATTTTGCTCCCGTAATGGCATTTATAGCAGGAGTTGTGCTTGCACAGACGGTTCATCATATCTTCAAGGGCAGAGCGCTCCACAGACGGCAGATAGTTATTCTGTTCGAGGCGACGGCACTCTTTGCGGCGGCATTTATACCGTATGAGCTTAATATCCTTTGCAACTGTATCATTTCTCTTGCCTGTGGCGCACAGGTAGAGGCATTCAGAAAGATAAGCATAAGAGGTGCATATCCGCAGAGCTATGCCTGCGCCACCACAATGTGTATAGGCAATATGAGAACAGCGGCTTCATCCATATGCGAATATGTCGCTCATAAAAACAGGGACGATCTGAGAAAAGGCTTGCTTCTTTTCAGTATAAACGCAATGTTCGCCATCGGCGCTGTCGCAGGCGATTTGTGCGTGACAGCAATAAATCAGTGGGCTGTGATGATATGTGCCGTGTTTATGACTACGGCGTTTATAATTATCACAATGGAAGAAAAGGAAGAGGAAAAGCCGGATATCAGGAATATCTGAATACGCCGTCAGCACCTGACGGGCCTTATCTTTGCCATATAATGCTTAATATTTCGTAAAAACTGCCGATATAATAAATAGTATAGCAGTAAATAGAAGATATTTCATTATTGCAAAGGAGAGATAATTATGGATAGCAATTCACAGGGCTTTAAATTCTGTCAGAAATGCGGACGAAAACTGTTGCCGGATGCCGAGTTCTGCGACAGTTGCGGAGCAAGGCAGATAACAGTTGAACAGGCACAGCCTGCACCCCGGACAGTTCCTGTCGCAACACCCGAACAGGCACAGCCTGCACCCCGGACAGTTCCTGTCACAACACCCGAACAGGCACAGCCTGCACCCCAGACAGTTCCTGCCGGAACATCTGCACCGTACACGGCACCCTATCAGCAGTTTGCTGTGCCGCAGGCACCACGCAAAAGCAAAACTCCTCTGATAATAGGAATATGTGTCGGAGCGGCTGTACTGCTCATTTCGGTAATAATTACCGTGTTGATAGTGAGTTCCGCTATAGGCGGTAATGGATCAACAGCTCTTGCGGCGGGAACATCGGAAATTAAACGCAGCGGAAGCGAGATTACAAGCGGAAATGCATTCTTCTATCATTCAAACGGAGTAAATCTTTTCAGCATTTCAACAATGGAAGATACAACCACAGACGGATATGCGGTTTCTGCAATGATACCCGATTCGTATCTCAGCGAGGGTAAGAAGTACGATAAATCGGTATTGACGCTGGATAATTGTTATGGTGAATATTACGTCATAGAGGACGGAGTAACCAATATCTACAATACTAAGGATAACCCGGAAATGTTCGTGTCGCTGGTATTTACACCGGTGAAGCTCAGCGGCGATACGGCTGAATTTACTATAAGTGCGGCAATTTCGTATGATAAAGAAGAGTTCACGTTTGAAGGCAGAGGATATGCCGTTGACGGTTCTAAGTCGACAGGCGGCGATACAACGTCCGTACAGCCTGCCGTGACCGATTCGCCTTCGGTTAATAATCAAATACCCATCATAAGCAATAAATGTACTGTCTGCCACGGAAACGGCATATGCCAGGTGTGCCACGGCAGAGGAGGTATGTCATATGCAACATACGGTCAGGGCGGCGACGGCTGGGTAGTATGCCAGGGCTGTAAAGGAAGCAGAAGGTGTAAATACTGCAACGGTACAGGAAGAATAGGATAATAATCGGAACACTGTAAGAAGATTATCAGAAACCGCATAATTCATCAGACTTATAATATAACTATTCGCAGAGCCATCGAACAGGCTCTGCGAATAGTTTTTTGCTTATCGGCACCAAAGCCGCTTGTCGTATAAAGAAAGCAGAACTAATGGCGGTTTCGGTATATCCCCTATGTGCTTTAACGCTATGCCAAAGCAGTGTCGCAGAAAACATACTTTCCGACAAACCTAAAGGCACCGCCTAAGCGGTGCCTTCATTGTTATTATTGACTTGTTTATCCTCAGCTCTTCTGCATTAAAGCTCTGTAAGGCTCAAGGAATGATTCTACTGTACCATAGTATGAATCACGAAGACTTGTGTAGGATTCACCGAACTTGAACGGTCCGCCGAGTACACAGCCCTTACCTTCGCTGTCGCCCTGCTGGAGCATATTTGTAAGGTCGGTTGAGAAGCCGAAGCAATCATCAAAGAGGAATGTGAACTTGTCGCTCGTTGTGTCCTTAAGATCGGTATAGATCTGGTACAGATCTTCAGACATTGCCGAGTGCTTTTTATTCTCTCTGCGTGTTGCACCACAGCTGGGGCACTTTTCTATAGTCTTATCGGGTGTAGAAACGCCGCATTCGGGGCATTTGGGATAATAAAGATGCTCAGCCGTCATTTCAGCCTTTGACTTAGCAATCAGCTCAGGGTCGATTTCGTTAAGACGGCAGATTTCCATATACTTGAGAGCTGCCTTTATGTTCTTTGCACCTGCGGGAACGAGATAACCGAATGTATCGGTGTTGGTGTAGTATTTGTCAGCCTTGTCATCTCTGGGTATCGGAACGAATCTTATATCCTGATCCTTAGCTGCAGCCTGTGCCGATGTCCAGCCCCAGTCAAGACCGAACTCTGCAAACAGCGTCTTTGTATCGGAAAGACAAGTGTCGGGATTTGAGTATTCGGCGTTTACCATACCCTGATTTGCAAGGTCGGAAAGGAACTCCTGGCATCTCTGGACGTTAGCGTCCTTCATGTTATTGATGATCTGCTTGTTAGGACCGTCAACGTCTATAAGTGTTGTACCTGTCGAAACTATGAAGGGCATCGCAACGAAGCCTGTGGGCATTACACCGTAGTAATCATCACCGATGTTGCACCATTCGGTCATTATGTCCTTCCATGCCGTCCATGTCCACTTGCCTTCCTTATAAAGCTCCAGCGGGTCTGTCTTGATGCCTTCATCGTCAAGAGCAGTCTGGTTATATATAAGTACAACGCCGGGGTTTACACGGTAGGGAAGATAATAGTGCTTTCCGCCGTAGTTGAAGTTTTCGATCATATCCTTCATACCCGACCATGTATCGCTGTCAAAGTCAACATAATCGTCAAGCGAAGTATAAAGGTTGTTTGCTACACCGTGAGGGTATGACTGCCACTCATAGCGTACCATATCGGGAGAGTCGGAAGAAGCAACAAGCTGTGCGAGCTTTGTAAAGTATTCCGTTGAGCTTGTCGAAATGTACTCTACCTTATATCCTGCATCGTTGAACTTATCAACGATCTCCTTGTCGTCTGTGTTAAGATCATAGTAGCCGAGCCACTTGAGCGTGTCGCCGTTTGAGGGCGCTTCTACGATGCTACCGCCGTTGTTGCCGCCTGCAGAAGAATTGTCACCGCTGTTGCTGTTTTCTGTCGTGCTTGAATTGCCCTGCGATGTGCCGTCATTGCTTGCAGAACCGCTTGTGGTCGTTGAACCGTTGCAGGCTGAGAGCATTGATGTTGCCATAGCCGCTGTGATTGCACAAGCGAGAATTCTCTTTGAGAGTTTCATTTTAGTCCTCCTTTAAGTTACTCTTGCGTGTATACGTTTACACCAAGATGTTTATATTATAACCGAAAAGTGAATCAATTTCAATTCACTATTTCTACAGTTTATCGGTTTAAATTTCAGCTATTTTGCACAAAAGTGCGGAGCGTAATATGTGAAAATTTAATCAAATGTATGTAAATTTAAGTGATAACATTAAGAAGATTTAAGTAAACAGCTTCGCACGGCAAATCGGCACCCGTCGTAAACGGCTCTGTATTCCCGAAAATCCGTATCCTACGGTTTACTTTGTCCGCACTGCCGACAGCGAGAAGCCGTCTGCGGCATTACCTCACATCACAGCTTTAAACAGCCACAGAATATCACTCTGTTTGTTAAGATAAACCGATAATTCCTTTGTCAAGGCACGCTTTGAGCATTATCCGTTTTGTTTCTCCGTTGTTTTCAAAATAAACCGTGCCGATTCCCGCTTTGTCGATATTCTTTATCACACCATTGCCAAAAGAGCTGTGATATATCCTGTCGCCTGACTTGAGCCTTATATCCTCTGTCTTTTTCGGTATCGGCTTTTCGGCGGTAACATTGAGCTTTTCAAGCTCCTCACTCTTTATATATGTTACCGTGCGGTCACGGTCCGTTAGCATTTCGGCAAGCGTTTTAAGCTCGGTCTTACCGCTTGTGTAGCGTATGCACAGCTTTTCCGCACAGCAGGCGATGATAATGCCTCTGCCGTTTTTTTCGTCGCAGTAAACACGTCCGAGCATATCTCTCGCAAACAGAGAAAAGAATATATCGTTGCTGTCTGTGTATTCTATCGGCAGATTTTTGTCTATCTCGTCAAGGAATTCCGAGCTTTCGCCCTTGCACGAAAACAGATACAGCTCTTTTTTTGCTCTTGTCACAGCAACATAGAACAGCCTCCGTTCCTCCTCGTACTGCTTTATATCCTCCTTATCGTTCAGCTTGTCCTTAGTAATGCACGGCAGTACATTGTCTATTACATCAAGCAGGTAAACGCAGTCGTACTCAAGCCCCTTGCTTGAATGCACGGTAGACAGCGTGAATTTGCTGTCAGGATCGTCCTTATGTTCCGCCATGATTCCGCTCAGTTCAGAAAGCCTGTCTATAAGCTCCGTACTGCTGTTTACGTTTCTTGCAAGCATACGGAGAATATCATATTTGTTTTCGTCAAGTCCGTTCTTATGGGCATAATCCGCATACTGCATCCCGTGCAGGATTATGCTCAGCACTTCCGTTGCACTGCTGTTTTGCGCCTGCCCCATCAGCTGAGCCGTCTGTTTTATATTCCGCTTTGAATTTACGCTGATTTGCGTACCTGTATCAAATCCGAGCAGTGCGTCGGTTATCGTGATATGCCTCTCGGAGCTTATTTTGCAGGCCGCCTCTGCGGTCTGCTTTGTTATATAAAGCCCTATTTTATAGTATATCGCCATAAAGCTGTCAATGTCATACGGGTTATTGATGAATCTGATTATTTCCGTGATGTCAAGCACAGGTCTGCTTGTGAAAAAGGTCTTTTCACCGCCCTTCAGCCTGTATGGAATATTGTTCCTTTCGAGCATATCGACAAGGACAACCGCACTGTCGTTGTTTCTGAAAAGTGCCGCTGTCTGCTGTTCATTCCTTGCGGCGATACCGCACAGGAAGTCATATTGAACGTTTCTGCGTTCACAGCGTACAATTCGGACAGGAATACCTGATTTGTTCACAGCACGGATAGTCTTTTCACGTCTGAAACGATTGCACTTTACGAATGAATCCGCCACCCCGATAATTTCCGGAGTAGAGCGAAAATTCTGCTCCATGAACAGTATCTGTGCGTTTTTATACGTCTTTTCGAAGTCGGTAAGCGCCTCAGGGTACGCTCCCCTGAAAGCGTAGATGCTCTGATCCTCATCGCCCACCATAAATATATTACCGCTTTTTACGGCAAGCAGGCGAATGATCTCGTGCTGTATCTTAGAGGTATCCTGCGCCTCGTCAACGCAGATATAGCGGAATCTTCTGTGAAAGTATGCAAGTATATCGGGATATTTGCGGAGTATGTCAAGAGCCGTCACCATCTGATCGTCATAGTCCATAAGAGAGCGTGACGACAGCGCAAGGTTGTACTCCTTGTATATTCTCAGCGTGTCATAGCCACTGCCCGAAAGTGCCTCTATCTGCTCGTCCGACAGCATCATATTCTTTGCAAATGTTATCATAGCGCCGATGTCATTTATGGTAGCAGTGTCCGCAAATTCACCTGTGACAAGGCGATAAACCTCGCTTATCAGCCGTTTGCGGTCGCCCTCCCTGCTCATAAGATGCGGCACGTTTTCATCTGTGTATACCGTAGAGAAATACTCGATGATTTTGGCGGACAGACCGTTTATTGTTCTTATTTCAAGACCTGCACCGCATTCGCTTCCGAAACGGTCGGCAAACCTCTTTTTCAGTTCAAGCGTAGCGGCTCTGGTATAGGTCACCGCCAGTATTTCAGAGGGGTTGATGCCACAGCGGTTTATCATATATCCAAGCCTCGTTATAAGCACGGTCGTCTTTCCGCTGCCGGGTACGGCAAGCAGTAAAACCGCTCCCTGTACAGCCTTGACAGCGGTATTCTGCTGTTCGCTCATTTCAGCCATAAAGCGTTTTTCAAATTCGTTTTCGGTCATAGAAAGCCCTCCGTTTATACGGTTATTTTATCACAAATGACCTCCCTGTGCAACAATATAACGGATGTCCGGGAACGAAAAATGTGAAAATTTGCGAAAAAGGCTTTTCATAAAGCGGATTTTGTGGTATGATAAATATATATGTACATTTTGAGGTGAGAAGATGAACGCACAGGAATTATCCGCCCTTATAAAACAGGCGCAGACAGGCGATACGGAAGGTTACGCACAGCTTTACGCAGCCGTGTACAGACCTGTATATAAAATAGCGAGAATGGCAATGAAAAGCGAGGATGCCGCTGTAGAGGCGGTAAGGCTGACGGTGCTTGACAGCTTTGCGGCACTGCCTGCGGCAAGGCTTACTTCATCGCCGCAGTTCATAGAATGGCTTGTAAAAATACTCTGCACTAAGATAAGACACATCAACAAAACAGGCGGCGAGCTATGCACAAAGACAGATAGCGGCTCGGAGATAAGAAATGCGCTCAACGATCTGCCCGATATAGAGCGCCTTGTACTCAGCGTCAGCACAGTGTGCGGATGCAGTGCAGAGAAAACCGCCAAGCTGTGCGGCTACACCGAAGAAACGGTAGGAGTCTGCCTTACCAATGCAGAGGTGACATTGAAAGCACAACTGCTTTCGGGATCGAATATCTGACGGAGGAAGAAAATAGATGGTTAGTCTGGAACAAAAGATAAAAGAATACGTTTCTTCCGTAGAGATACCCGACAGAGTAAAACCGGAAGAAATAAGGAGATTGCTCGAGGATAACGGAGATATGACCGCAGGCGTATTTCTGCGTAAGCTAAAGGAGCTTAAAATAAGCGGTTCGGATTTTCTTGAGCTTTTAGGAAACAGCAAAATCGGCAATATGGAGTTCAGAAGAATAGAGGAAAACCCTCATCTGAAGTTCGACGAGCTTTTGCAGATACTGGATAATTCCGTTCTGAGCGGAGAAGATTACCGTATGATAATTGCGGTTGCCACTCAGCGCAAGGAGCTTGCAGAGCAGAGAAAGCGCCGTGAAGAAGAAACGCTCCGCCGTATGACTGAGGAGCTTACCGCAAAAAAGAACGTTCATAAGGAAGAAGAAACAGGAACAAAGCAGGAAGAAACCGCCGATATATCGGAAAACACACCCGAAGCAAACACGCAGGAAGCACCCGACAGTGAGAAGCTTTCTGCGGCTGAGGCACTTGTTCTTCGTATGCAGAAAGAAATTGACAGCGAAGAAAATGTCGAAACTGTAGAAAACGCATCGAATTATACAGATAGTAATACGGATTTTCCCGAATCCGAGCAGAAAAACACTGATGACGCTCCTGCCATAACAGCCGAAGAAGATAATGCTGAAAAGGAAAACAATGCTACGCAGGAAGAAAGTGTCCAAGGCGATAACTCCGACAGTGAAAGCAAAAGCGTTACTATGGAGTTCTGCATACCTGCACCGCCTGTCGCAGAAGCTGATCCTGCAGGCGAGGAAGCGGAAGATTTTGACGGCATAATATCCGATGATGAAAAGATAGGCAGTAACGCAAGGGAGATAGGCAGTGCCATAGGCGAACTTATGGACGGCAATGCGGATTATGACGTATCCGACGATAGTGAGAATTGCGTTGTCATAAAGCGCAGAAAGGGCTGTCTTATCACATCGTTTATAGGTGCGGCAGTGCTTGTCGCAGGAGGAATCACACTGAATCAGCTCAGAGCCTGCGGAATAATTCCCGACCTTACATATGATATTCCCGGAAAGGTCGAGCAGAACATAGACAGCTATGAAACGCTTCTGAATGAAGCCACAGCCGCACGGGACAAGATAAGCTATCAGCTTCCCGACACCTTTGTGACAGCAGAAAAGAAGTCTGTCGCCCTGCCGAAAAACGTGTACGGCGATAATCTGGTCGCTACGGTAAAAGATTCAGAGATATGCGGCGCTAAGGAAAAGGACGGCAAGCTAAGCGACAATTTCAGCTTTGAAACAGATCTTACAGACGCAGGAATAGTTAAGTGCGGAGAGTATTTTGCGGTTGTCGGCAGTAAGGACAACGCAACGGTTATCCGCACCTATGATGAAAGCGGAATGTTAAGCGGAAAAGCAACCGATGAATATATACTTTCGGGAGAACTTGTAGATTTATATACAAACCGTAATAAAGTTTATGCCGTAACGAAAGACAGCTTTGATATTGATAAAGCCGAATCTGAGAAACCGGAAACGTTTGTTCCTGCATACACGCATAAAGGAACAACAAAGACCGTTGAATTTGAAAATCTGCTGGTACCGTCTTATGTAAGCGGACTCAACTATTATACCGCAACAATGATAGCCCCCGCAGGCGATAACGAGGTTATGACGAAAAGCGTCATAGTCGGTGACATCGGCGGATGTTCGGCAAACTCAGACGGAATGTACGCAACAGACACGAGCAGGATAAACAATAATTATTACACACAGATTGCTTATATAATGTTCGACGATCTGTTGAGCGGTATGATAACCGGAGTATCCGATGTTGCGCTTAATCCCGGTCTGGTTATTGCAATGGACAATAACTTTGCGGCTTTCGGAGAAATTTACACAGGCGATGAACGTCATAATGTCGTCATCTCAACGAGCAAAACGCTCGGCAATATAAATTTCTGTGAAGGAATCGCAGACGGACAGCGAATATCTTCGATAAGCGGCACGGGAAAAACCGTTACTGTAACATCATACGGCGATGAGCCTATGCAGTACAGTGTGAATGCCGACAACGGCGAACAGGCTGAAAATACCGAAAACACCAACAGCGTGAAGCTGAACGACAAGGTAACAGCACAGGTCACCGTAAAGGCTGACAAGGACGGAAACAGACAGGGCATACTGCTTGCCGTAGGCGGCGACAAGAAAGCGGAGGTGACCATCACCGCAGAAAGCAATACTCCGGGCGACTGGAACAGCTATCTTACAAGCCCCGTGTGCGATGATATTTCACAGCTTGCTTATTATGAAAAGGACGGAAAGATAACGATCGGAATACCCGTTATGTACTTTGACGGAATATCACAGGTCAGTGTGTGCAAGTTCTACAGCTATGCCGACGGAAAGCTGTCCGAGCTTGGAAACATAACACTGTATGACGAAAAGTACACCACGCTTTACTGCGATATAATCGGCGGCGACAAGCCGTATATACTTACAATGTGGGATAACCGTGTGATTACGGCAAGCATTGATAAGATAAAGGTAATATCGGATACCGTTTTCAAGACGGTTGAAAAGAAGGATACCGCAACCGACAGCAAAACAGAAAGCAAGACCGAAAGCAAAACTGACAGCAAGCCCGAAAGCACCGCTGACAGCAAGAGCGAATAAGGCGGTAATATTATGCACGAAGAACTTCTGACAGCGGCGATAGAATATGACAAGGGCGACCCTAAAAGGATACAGCACTTTATAAAAGTACACAGCTTCGCAAGGCTTATCGGTAAGCAGGAGAAGCTGTCTGACGAAATGATGAAAGCTCTTGAAACTGCGGCGATACTTCACGACATAGGCATTCACGAGGGCGAACGGCTATACGGCAGAAATGACGGCGAGATACAGCAAAAGCTGGGCCCCGGTATCGCAAAGGAAATTCTTGAGTCGGTCGGCGGATATGAGGATGTCACAGAACGTGTGATGCATCTTATCGCCCGCCACCACACATATACGGATATTGACGGCAAAGACCTGCAGATACTCATCGAGGCGGATTTCATAGTAAATCTGTACGAGGACAACGCAAGCGAAAATGCGGTCAGAAATGCGTATGAGAAAATATTTGTCACCGAAAGCGGAAAAAGGATACTGAAAGACAGCTTCGGGATATAAAACGGCGCACTTATTAACAGCCGCCGCAAAATACAGGCTTAAACATAAACAAAAAGGCTGACGCATAATCACGTCAGCCTTTTCTGCATTTAATTTTATGTCGCTCAGTTCTTGCTCAGATATTCATCAATGCTCTGAGCCGCCTGCTTACCTGCACCCATAGCGAGTATTACCGTAGCCGCACCTGTAACTGCGTCACCGCCGGCATAAACACCCTCACGGGTCGTCTGCATTGTGTCTTCGTTAACAACAAGACAACCTCTCTTGTTGGTGTCAAGACCGGGAGTTGTGCTTCTGATAAGGGGGTTGGGAGATGTACCGATTGACATGATGACCGTGTCAACGGGAAGCTCAAAGTTGCTTCCTTCCTTAGCGATAGGCTTACGTCTGCCGCTTGCGTCAGGCTCTCCGAGTTCCATCTCAATGCACTCCATAGCTCTTACTCTGCCGTTCTCATCACCGAGAATCTTGACAGGGTTGTTGAGGTTCTTGAAGATGATTCCCTCTTCCATAGCATGATGTACTTCTTCCTTACGGGCAGGCATTTCTTCCATGCCTCTGCGGTATACAATGTATACATTTTCAGCGCCAAGACGCTTAGCGCATCTTGCGGCGTCCATTGCAACGTTACCGCCGCCGACAACTGCTACCGACTTGCTCTTGATGATAGGCGTATCATAGTCCTCAAGGTAAGCCTTCATAAGATTTGTTCTTGTGAGGTACTCGTTAGCTGAGTAAACACCGATGAGATCCTCGCCCTCGATACCCATGAATGAGGGAAGACCTGCACCAGAACCGATGAAGACAGCCTTGTAGCCCATCTCGAACAGTTCGTCAACCGACAGAACACGACCGATGACCATGTTTGTCTTTACTTCAACACCGAGATCCTGAAGGTTTTCTACTTCCTTCTTAACTATAGCCTTGGGAAGTCTGAATTCGGGGATACCGTAAACCAGAACACCGCCTGCTGTGTGGAATGCTTCAAATACTGTTACTTCGTAACCCTTCTTTGCAAGGTCGCCTGCACAGGTAAGACCTGAAGGGCCTGCACCTACAACTGCAACCTTCTTGCCGTTCGACTGGGGCTTAACAGCCTTTGCATCGCTGTGCTTCATGTGATAGTCAGCACAGAAACGTTCAAGACGTCCGATCGAAACGCTTTCGCCCTTGATACCTCTTACGCACTTGCCCTCGCACTGATTTTCCTGAGGACAAACACGGCCGCTGATGGCGGGGAGGCTGTTTGTGCTTGTGATTATCTCATACGCTTCTTCAAACTTGCCCTCTGCAACCTTCGCTACAAATTCGGGTATTCTTACGTTAACGGGACAGCCGCTTACGCAGGGCTTGTGCTTACAGTTAAGGCAACGTGATGCTTCTTCCATTGCCATTTCTTCTGTATATCCCATTGCAACTTCGAGGAAGTTCTTGTTTCTTACGTTAGGGTCCTGTTCGGGCATAGGAACCTTAGTTAATGACATATTAGGCATTTTCTTATCGTCCTTTCCTTACTGCTCAGCCTTGTAAAGTCTGCAGTGTTCTCTGTCGTGAGCTTCTTTTTCCTTGTATGTCGAGTTACGCTTCATCAGCTCGTCAAAGTTTACTAAATGACCGTCAAAGTCAGGGCCGTCTACACACGCAAACTTGATTTTTCCGCCGACATTTACACGGCAGCCGCCGCACATACCTGTACCGTCTATCATAATAGGATTGAGTGATACAAGTGTCTTAATGCCGTAAGGACGGGTAACCTCACAGACAAACTTCATCATAGGTACAGGACCTATCGCAACAACGAGATCGTACTTGTTGCCTGCGTCTATAAGGCTCTGGAGCTTGTTTGTAACAAAGCCCTTTTCGCCGTATGAGCCGTCATCTGTCGTGATATAGAAGTTTGTGCTTGCCTTCTTGAATTCGTCCTCAAGGATAACTATATCCTTGTTTCTGAAGCCTGCGATAACATCGACCTCAACACCCTCGTTGAATAACTGCTTTGCGGAAGGATAAGCGATAGCGTTACCAACGCCGCCGCCGATAACACATACCTTCTTTGCACCCTCAAAGTCTGTTGCCTTACCGAGAGGGCCTACAAAGTCGAGCAGTGCATCTCCCTCCTTGAGCTGTGATAAAAGCATAGTAGTCTGACCTACTATCTGGAATATGATGGTAATAGTACCCTTTTCTCTGTCATAGTCTGAAATGGTAAGAGGTATTCTCTCGCCCTTTTCGTCAACACGCAGAATGATGAACTGACCTGCCAACGCCTTCTTCGCAATGAAGGGAGCGTCTACCTCCATCAGTACAACGTTTTCGTTGAGCTGACGTCTTTTGAGTATTTTATACATTGAAAAAACCTTTCCTTTCGTTATATATGGGAGCATCTGTAAAATTACAGACGCTTCAAATCGCCACACATAAGTATAGCAGATTTGCGGAAAAAATTCAAGCGTTTTCGATATTTATATATTGAATAGCACCATTACTTAAAGTAATGATGAAAACCGACCGGTTACGGCAAAAACTCTTTAAACACCCGATTTTCTGGGGCTTGAGCGACATTGCAAGCAGTAAGTCATATATCGACCTTTTTCTCGTTGACAAAAACTGCATTATGAGATATAATTATAATGTTATTGTAAAATTGGGTTAAATGTGTAAAGACTGAAAAATGCCTTTATTCAAATCCGGGAGGCTTAATGAAAAAGAAAAAATCGAATAAGCTGAATCTTATTATTTGTGCAATTGCGTTCGTATTCATGATCTTCTATGTGTATTTTGTGGACGGATTTGATAATCTTGTCAATTCAATTCAGAAGATAAATGTCGGATTCCTGTTCATAGCGATGGGTCTTATGATAGTATACTGGCTGCTGGAGGCACTCGGCGTTCATGCGGCGCTGAGGGCTACATACCCTAAGGCGAAGTTCAGCAGAACATTTATGACGACCCTGCTCGGTCAGTATTTCAATTGCATCACTCCGTCATCAACGGGCGGTCAGCCTATGCAGGTGTATTACTTCACAAAGTTCGGCGTTCCTATGTCACACGCAATGACATCTCTGCTGAGCAAATTCATAATGTATCAGTTTGTACTGACAGGCTATTCCGCCGTGGTGCTTATTGCAAGATTTAATAAATTTTCTGCCGATTACGCACCGCTTATGGCACTTGTAATTCTTGGATTTGTGATAAACACCATAGTAATAATACTGCTTTTCATGCTGGCATTTTTCAAGAAGCCCGTAAAGAAGATGGCTGTATGGGCTGTAAAACTGCTCGCAAAGATACACATTTTCAAGTTCCGCTTTATAAAGAGCGAGGAAGACAAGATAAAGAAAATCAAGTCCGTAGAAGAAATTGTAGACGAATATCATGATAATTTCGTGTTCATCAAGAAAAAACCGTGGCTTATCATAAGACTTATCATCTATAATGTAATTCAGCTTACGGCTTACTTCTCAATTTCCTATGTCATTTATCTCGGCTTCGGACTTTCCGGTACGGATTATCTGACGATCATTTCCTGTCAGGCATTCGTTCTGATGATTTCCGGATTTATGCCCCTGCCGGGTGCGCTCGGTGCGGCGGAGGGAAGCTATACGCTGTTCTTCAGCAATATATTCATCGGCTCGGACGGCACGAAATATGTCGGCATCTCAACATTTATATGGAGATTCTTAACGTTCTATCTTCCGATAATCGCAGGACTTATTTTGTCCACCTTTGTCGGAAAGTTTATGAATGTCGAAGCCCCCGACAGGTCAACGATCAAACTTACCGAAGAAGAGCTTAAAGGCGACCCGATAGACTGATCGCTTAAAATTTACAAAATAATCTTACGGCAGAGGGTGTATGCTTTCTGCCGTTTGCTGTATCCGGAGCACAGAGTGAAACAAGCCAAAAACGGCTCTACAAAGCCAATGCAACCGCAAATTTACATAAAAATATTCAAAAGCAACATGAAGTTTATAGACCTTGCACGCCGATTATGCTAACATAACGACAGACAGAAAAGCTGTCGGAAAGGATATGTATATATGAGTTTAGGAACAAATATTCAGTTTTACAGAAAGCAAAAAAATATGACGCAGGAGGATCTGGCGGAGTTTATGAACGTGTCACGTCAGACTGTGTCAAAGTGGGAATCTGACACTGCGTTTCCCGAAACGGATAAGCTTATCACACTGAGCGATTACTTCGGTTGCACGCTTGACGAGCTTATCAAGGGAAATGTCGAAGAAAGCTTTACGGAAGATGCCGCAGGATATGATAAGGAAATGAACAGCTTTACAAGGGCTATCTGTCTTGGTACCGCTACTGTGCTTGCGGGTGTCACTACATTGCTTTTAACAACGGGTCTGGGACTTGATGAAACCATAGCTGCGGCGATATTCATGCTGTTTGTGACAGTTGGCACGGCGATATTTATAGTAAGCGGCATACGACACGACAGCTATGTCAAGGAAAATCCCAATATTAAGCCGTTTTACAGCGTAGAGCAGATAAAGGCATTCAGAAATAAATTCCCCGCTGTTATCGCCGGCGGTACGGTGCTTGTACTGTTCGGCGTAATTGCATTGATGGTAATGCAGAGCTTTGTCGGCAAGATCGCACCCGATGTTATGACGGAGGAAAGCTTTGATGCGCTGTGTGCGGCTGTTCTGCTTTTATGTGTTACTGTTGCCGCACCGCTGTTTATATACGGCGGTATGCAGTATGCAAAGTATGATATTGAAGAGTACAACAAGGAAAATAACCCCGACAAGCCGTTCGAGGACAGACTTATGTCGGCTATATCCGGCGGCATAATGCTTGCGGCAACTATAGTGCTTTTTATAATGGGATTCTGCTTTAATAACTGGGAATTGTGCTGGATAGGTTATCCGATAGGCGGTGTTCTTATCGGAATTGTACACTGTATATTCAGTGCTGTAAAAAAATAAGCAGATACTTGCATAATTTTTGTGAATATGGTACAATTAAAGAGCGATAACTGTTACAGTTCTTACAGCAACAGCTATCGTAATAAATAATTTGAGGAATTTTCACCGTGAACCCTTTATTGATTGTACTGTATGTTTTACTTGGACTTCTTGCGGTATATGCCGTACTGTTTCTTATTGCGGTACTCCGTGCCGTATTTATGAAGAAAGAATTTGCGGACGATAAGCCGTTTGATCCGTATAAAGACGGTATCGACTGCGACACCCACGCAGAGCATCTGTCGAAAATAATACAGGTACCTACCGTAAGTATCCGTGGCAGAAACGATAACACCGAGATTTATAAATTCCACGACCTGCTTGAAAAGCAGTACCCGAATATCCACAGGGTATGCGAGCGTGTCGATATTGACGGAGCGTTGCTGTTTATATGGAGAGGCAAGGATAAGGACCGCAACCCTATATGCCTTATGTCGCATCAGGACGTTGTTCCTGCCGACAGCGAAAAGTGGAAGTATGACGCTTTTTCGGGCAAGATAGCCGAGGGCAAAATTTGGGGCAGAGGTACGGTCGATACTAAGGGCGCATTATGCGCCATACTCGAAAGCATAGAGGAGCTTATAAAAGAGGGCTTCACTCCCGTGTGCGATGTCTATGTCGGAAGCTCCAACAACGAGGAAATAACCGGCGACGGCGCAGTAAAGACGGTTGAATATCTTTATGAAAAGGGCATACATTTCGATCTGGTTATGGATGAGGGCGGCTCGGTAATGTCATACGAGGACAGCGTCAAGGGCAGAATGGTAGCCCACAACGCAATGATAGGCATACTCGAAAAGGGCAGAGCCAACATTAAGTTCACCGCAAGGAGCAGAGGCGGCCACGCAAGCGTTCCGTTCAACAATAACCCGTTTGCAAAGCTGTCAAAGCTGATGTATATAATCGAACACAGAAACCCGTTCAAGAAAAGGATAACCCACCCCGCAAGAGTGCAGTATCACGCTATGGCACCGTATATGCATCATTTCAGACACCGCCTGCTGTACGGAAATCTGTGGCTTTTCGCACCGATAGCACCGTACATAATGCACAGGATAGGCGGCCCTGCCGGAGCAGTCGTAAAGACCACCTGCATATTCACTATGGCTGAGGGAAGCAAGGGCGCAAACGTGATTCCCGAAAAAGCAAGCGTTACCGCAAACTGTCGCTTTATGGTGCACGAGCCTTTGCCCCAGTCGTATAAAAAGCTCGGCAAGCTGTGCCACAAGCTCGGCATTTCTATGGAAATGCTGGCAGGCTTTGACGTTCCGCCCGTTGCGGATATGAACTGCTATGCGTATAAGTATGTCAACAAGAGAATAAAGGAAACCTTCGGCGATATTCCGAGAATACCTTATATAATGCTGGCAGGCACCGACTCACGTCACTATACGAAGATATGCGACTGCGTACTGAGATTCGTTCCGCTTATGATGACGGGCGCACAACTTAACAGCGCACACGCAATAAACGAAAACCTCAGCGTAGAATCGCTTGAACGAGGAATAGTTTTCTATCACGATTTCATAAAAAATTACGGCTCGGAACTGTAATGCGGACATAACCGTGTCCGAAATCTCTGAAAGATAATATAAACGGCGGCGGATTTCCGCCGCTCAGACTGTCGAAAAACCTATATAATTCTTAAAAAAGGGGTTTGGGGCGTAGCCCCAAGCGGGGTGAGGGCGGCAGCCCCATATTCAGCCCCTTTCCTAGGGAAAGGGGTTTGGGGATAGGGATTGAGAATTTACTGCGTGTTTTATAAAAACAGATTTTTCCTACAACCTGTTGCGGCGGATCATTCCGCCGCTTTTTTCTACCCACTCGGCATTTTTGACGAAAAAACACCGCCCGACTTGCAAAAGTCATTGACAATACCCAAATTAGATAGTATAATAATATAGTACGCAGGCGAAATTCGCCATAGCGGAATTCGGAAACACGGTAATTCACCGTAATATAACATGGAGGCTTTTGGTAATGAGAGTTTACAACTTTAGCGCAGGTCCTGCGGTACTTCCCGAAGAGGTACTTAAAGAAGCAGCAGATGAAATGCTTGACTACAAAGGAACGGGTATGTCCGTTATGGAGATGTCCCACCGTTCAAAAGCGTATGATGCAATTATAAAGGACGCTGAAAAGGATATCCGTGACCTTATGAATATCCCCGACAACTACAAGGTACTGTTCTTACAGGGCGGTGCGTCACAGCAGTTCGCCGCAGTTCCCATGAACCTTATGAAGAACGGCAAGGCTGCTTACATAATCACAGGCCAGTGGGCTAAGAAGGCATATCAGGAGGCACAGAAGTACGGCGAGGCTGTAGCTGTTGCATCATCGGCAGATAAGACATTCTCTTATATCCCCGATTGCTCGGATCTTGATATTCCCGAAGACGCAGACTACGTTTACATCTGCGAAAACAATACTATCTATGGCACAAAGTTCTGGCAGTTACCCAACACAAAGGGTAAGGATCTTGTAGCCGATGTATCTTCCTGCTTCTTATCAGAGCCTGTAGACGTAACAAAGTACGGCGTTATCTACGGCGGTGTTCAGAAGAACGTTGGCCCTGCCGGCGTTGTTATCGCTATAATCCGTGAAGACCTCATCAGAGATGACGTTAACCCCGCAACTCCCACAATGCTCAAGTGGAAGACACAGGCTGATGCTGATTCTCTTTACAATACACCTCCCTGCTACGGTATCTATATCTGCGGCAAGGTATTCAAGTGGATAAAGAAGATGGGCGGCCTTGAGGCTATGAAGGTTCACAATGAGAAGAAGGCAAAGATTCTTTATGATTTCCTCGATCAGTCCAAGCTGTTCAAGGGTACGGTAGAGAAGAAGGATCGTTCGCTGATGAACGTACCTTTCGTTACAGGCAACGAGGAGCTTGATGCTAAGTTTGTAAAGGAAGCTACAGCAGCAGGTTTTGTTAACCTCAAGGGTCACAGAACCGTAGGCGGTATGAGAGCTTCTATCTACAACGCTATGCCTATCGAGGGTGTTGAAAAGCTTGTTGAGTTCATGAAGAAGTTTGAAGCCGAAAACGCTTAAGCGCTGATTTTAATTCAGTACAGGAGGATATACCAATGTACAACGTAAAGACATTAAATAAGATTGCCGCTTGCGGTACAGACCTTCTTGACAGAAGCAAGTACACGGTAGGCGACGATATAGACAATCCGCAGGCAATACTCGTTCGTTCCGCTTCAATGCACGAAATGGAACTTGGCGATGATTTACTCGCTATCGCAAGAGCAGGTGCAGGCGTAAACAATATTCCCGTTGACAAGTGCAGTGAAAAGGGTATCGTAGTATTCAATACTCCCGGTGCCAACGCAAACGCAGTAAAGGAACTTGTAATACTCGGTCTGCTCATCAGCAGCCGTAAGGTCACAGCCGCTATCGACTGGGCAAAGACCTTAAAGGGTAAGGGCGACGAAGTAGGCAAGCTGGTCGAAAAAGGCAAGAGCCAGTTCGTAGGTCCTGAAATAAAGGGCAAGAAGCTCGGTGTTATAGGTCTTGGCGCAATCGGCGCATTAGTTGCCAATGCTGCCGCTGAGCTGGGTATGGAAGTTATAGGCGCAGACCCGTTCCTTTCTGTACAGGGCGCTCTCAACCTTTCAAACAAGGTTAAGTATGTAAAGAGCAACAAGGAAATCTTCGAAACCTGCGACTATATCACAGTACACGTTCCGCTTACTCCCGAAACAAAGGATATGATAAACGCAGACGTTATCAAGACAATGAAGAAGAACGTCCGCATTATGAACTTCGCAAGAGGCGGTCTTGTTAATGAGGACGCAGTTGTTGAGGCTCTCGCAAATGGCGGTATGGCGGCTTATGTTACCGACTTCCCCGGCGACAAGATACTCGGTGTTGACGGTGTTGTTGCACTTCCTCACCTCGGAGCATCCACTCCCGAAAGTGAAGATAACTGCGCTGTTATGGCTGCAAACGAAATCAAGGACTACCTTGAGAACGGCAACATTGTAAACAGCGTAAACCTCCCCAACGTTTCAATGGCTATGGCAGGCGACGCTAAGATTTGCGTTATCCACAAGAATGTTGAAGGTCTTATCGCAAAGATTACGACTTGCATCACTGAGGCAGGTATGAACATTGAGAACATGGAGAGCAAGTCAAAGAAGGACTATGCTTATACGGTTCTTGACGTTAAGGGCAATGCAGACAGCGTAGCCGACAAGATAAGAGCAGGAGAAGCTGTGATTTCTGTAAGAGTTATCAAGTAATTGATAGCAATATAATAAGCAACTAAGGGGCTGTGACTTAACCCCGTAAATAAAAGTGAGCCTTGTACAAAATCTGTGCAAGGCTCATTTTTTATAATCTGCCATCAAAGAGATAAATGGAAATCAACCCTAAAGGTTACAAACCGGTAACAAAATAGTTACAGTTTTGTCATAAATATTGACTTACCTTTTTTTGCATGATATATTGAAATCAGGAAAAAGAACATATCTTACAGATGTTATACTATCTGATTCAACCTCGACAGACAGGAGGAACAAATGAAGATTGCAAAAAATATAAGTTTAGGTATCGGGATGCAAGTATTGGTGTTGCTAATGCATATACTTATTCATTTTATGGACGTTATGAACGGTAGTTTTGATGACATCCAAATAGCTTGCTCATTCGTTGCGGTAATACTTATAACGTATCTGGCGGTTCTTTGTTTTGATTTGCCCGTATACGCAATATTCTGCGGTGCGGTTATTACATTTCTGTTTGTCTTGATATTTGAAAACGAGGGAGTGTATTTATTATACTATCTCCATAGTGGAAGTTCCCAATTTTTTAATCCCGATATTTTTACCGATGCGGTAATTATAGTATTAGAAATGCTTATTGTACAATTGCCGTCTTTCGCTCTGGCAAAATTAACAAGATTAGTCTGCAAAAAAACTAAACTGTAGTGTTTCGGTATCGGAGGTTTTATGAAGCATAATTTTACAAGCAGAAAGATTATCGGTTCGTTGTTTTTCCCGATATTAATATGTCTGATATTCGGAACTTCTTTTGTCATTTTTTCTATTGGCAAAGAATTAAACGCTCTAAGGCTCGGCTGTTTGTTCAGCACTTTACTTGGCGGATTTCTTCCGATAGTAATTACGCTGATCACCAAAACCGATACAAGCCTTTATCTTAAAGACAGGGCTATCGTGTCGTCGATTTCATTAGTTTTTATCTTTATTGCTTGTCTTCTGAACGAACTGTTGGATTCTATCTATTATGCATGGTGTGCTATTTTCTTGTTCGTTATTTTATCAACATTTTATTTTCTACGAAAGTGCAGAACGGGTTTAGAACGGTTAATTGTCATTATTTCAAATCCGATTCTGTACATAACGGTGTGTCTGATATGCTTTGGTTATGATTTAACTGTATTGCTTGATTAATAATGTATATATGGGTTATACAATTATATCTGTTATGCGGCTGATGCCTTTTAGGGCTGTCAGCCGCTTTTCTGTATAATGAAAGCCCTCATTTGTCCGCAGGTAAATGTGCGGCAGTTTATGCGCCTGCCGAACGACCGAAAAAGGTTACAAACCGGTAACAAAATAGTTACAGTTTTGTCATAAATATTGACTTGCAGTTTTTATGTGATATACTA
>ERZ1026848.291-NODE-291-length-28535-cov-37.456145_pt1 | contig 28535 bp, 20 predicted proteins | sample MGYA00380154_ERZ1026848 | MGnify/ENA primary metagenome ERZ1026848 (study PRJEB33269, sample SAMEA4719790) | human gut metagenome | biome: human-associated habitat; feature: organic feature; material: feces | place: Cameroon | collected 2013-10 ...
CTGCCAACACCGGCGGGCTAGCCCGCCGGTGTTGCACTTCTATCTTGAGTCTTCAGTTTGAATATGTGAGCATACCTCCCGGGGAACGTTTCCGCCCCGAAATGTCACCGAAGAGCGCCTCTTGACCCTCTTCGGCAATGAAATCGCTCAAAAATGTCGCCCGAGAGACTTTGTTGATCATGACGGTGGCATTATATGCGGAAAATGCCACCGTTGTATGTGTTTTTGCCCCTGACAAGAGCGATATTGCCTGTTTATGCTCCTCTGATCGTGCTCATAGCCGATAAACACGGTTATGTATTGCCCGGGACTGTCTATCGTAGGAATATTTTTACATTATACCTTTGCGATAACCGCCTGAAATCAGCACTTGTCGCAAGGCAATAAAATTTATTCTTGTGCGGTAACTCGATTTTTTTTACATTTGTCGCAAAGCGATAATGAATATGGCAAATGAGATCATAGGAAGGGAAGAGGAGATCAAACTGCTCGAAGAATGCTATCAATCAGGTAAGGCTGAATTGGTTGCGGTGTATGGCAGAAGACGGGTCGGGAAAACCTATCTGGTAAAAAACCTGTTTCAGGATAGGTTTGACTTCTTTGTCACGGGGCAATACGAGGGGAAACTTCGGGACGAACTGTATTTGTGGAACAGGAAACTCGTGGAGTGCTCCGGAAACTTCTACCCTATGCCGCGCGATTGGAATGAGGCGTTTGAGCAGCTGAAGCACTATCTCGGCACGATCGCGAAAAAGAGAGTCGTGATATTCATAGATGAGATGCCGTGGCTGGACACTCCTAAGTCGAAGTTTGTCAGTGCTTTTGAATATTTCTGGAATGATTGGGCCTCTTCGCGGAGCGAACTTATGGTGATCATCTGCGGTTCGGCCACAACGTGGATGAATGACAATGTCATCTCTCAGAAAGGCGGGTTGCACAATCGGGTCACACGGAAGATAAAGTTGTCTCAGTTCAATCTTCACGAGACTTCTCTTTTCCTGGCCAGGAAAGGCATCAAATGGACAAACCACCAGATCGCGGAGTGCTATATGGTTCTTGGCGGCACCCCGTACTATCTCGATCTGCTCCGCAAAGGCTATAGTCTGCCTCAGAATGTCGATTTTCTGTTCTTTCGGAACAACGCCGAGCTTGACGGTGAATATGATGTTTTGCTGAAATCCTTGTTCAAGGACTCGCAGACCTACAGGCGTGTGATCGAGCTTCTTGCCAAGCGCTCCAAAGGCATGACCAGAAAGGAGATGTGCGAAGAACTGAAGTTTTCCGATGGCGGAGCGTTCACTACCATTCTTGAAAACTTGAGGAATTGCGATTTCATACGGTCATATTCAGCGTTCGGGAAGAAGGACAGGGACACGATGTATCAGCTTGGGGATATGTTCATTCTGTTCTATCTCAAGTTCGTCAAGAATGGTGGCGGAAAGGACGAGACCTTCTGGTCAAACTCTATTGACGATCCGGCGAGACGGGCTTGGTCAGGATATGCTTTTGAACAGCTCTGCCTCAGTCATATTCCTCAAATCAAGGAAGCCTTGGGCATCCGTGGCATCCTTAGCAATGTCTGCTCCTGGTACAAGAAAGGGGACAGTGAAAAGGGAATAAAAGGGCATCAGATCGACATCCTTATAGAACGCCGGGATCAGGTGATAAATGTCTGCGAGGCAAAATTTTCCAACAGGCCCTACATCGTGACCGGGAAATATCTTCAAGAAATGTTTGAACGGATGGAGGATTTCCGCGACACGGTGAAGACCAACGCCGCCTTGCACCTCACGATGATCGCGTCAGCCGGACTTGCCGCCAATGAATATTCCGGTGAAGTCCAGAGTGTTGTGACGCTCGATGATTTATTTAAGAATTGATGTTTCTTGTGTTTTGTGCACTTTGGAATGATGATAATTGAAGTTTTGTGCACTTTAGTAATGTTGAAAAAATAAGTAAGCGTTAAAATTGCATCAATCGATAAAATTGAATACATAGAATCACCCTGAACATTATATAACGGCTCTGTTGTTTTGATTTTTTTGAGCCTTGTGCAAACCCTGTGCAAACCTATTTCGTGCAGGATATGCTGGCGGATCAAGACAGAGAACTTCATGTCATTTTTTCTTTTTTGAACAAAATCGTTTGCGCAACGCACAATGAATCAAATTGTTCTGTGCGGAGGGGAATATATTTGCAAATTAGAATAATTATTAATATCATTGCGGAAGATATGACTGGCAGACCGAGGATTCTTTCGACAAGGTGACATCCTTTCAGAAGCGTCCCACTTACATACAAACTGAAGTTTAACATACAAACCGATTGATGAATGAAAAAGTTCAACAGTTTTGATGCTGGCTCCAGAAGCGGGTGCAAACAATGTCGTAATATTCCCTGACCATCACTGGTCCGGTGAGGCATTGGCAATTCTGCCGTCCTTCCCTTTCACGTCGACTTTTCCGGCCTCCAGGCTGCTCCTTGCTCTGATTGCGGGAGGAGTGGCTTACGCGGCTTCTGACCAAACAGACACCGAGTCCGGTGTCCCCAAAACGTGGGTCTCCTGAGGAGTCGCACAGAAGTTTCACAAACCATTTACAAACTGATTTCATTATGTTTAAAACAATGATTGTCAAGAGCATAGGGGGTGGTATTGCCCTCGCTATACTCTTGTTATCCTCGACAGGCCTCAAGGCGGCGGTGACGCACTCCGGTGGCTCGGCGACGCAACAGCAGCAACCGAAGACCCGAATCCTGTCGGGAACCGTTCTGGACGCCGTCACGAACGAACCCGTGATCGGGGCGGCGGTCCAGGTGCGCGGCCGTCAGGGCGGGGAGATCACCGACCTTGACGGAATGTTCACCATCGATGTCCCGTCCGGGGCGGTCATCACCGTCACATCGCTCGGCTACCGTTCCCAGTCTTTGAATGTCGGAACCCGGGACAACATCAGGATTCTCCTTGAGCCTGATTCAGAGGTTCTCGAGGATGTGGTTGTCACCGCGTTCGGCGTGGGACAGAAGAAGGAGAGCGTCGTGGGAGCCGTGCAGCTGGTGCGGCCGGAGTCCCTGATCGTTCCTTCCGCCAACCTCTCCACGGCGTTCGCGGGAAGACTCGCCGGAGTGGTCTCCTTCCAGAGAAGCGGAATGCCGGGACAGAACGGGTCTGACTTCTACATCAGGGGAATCTCCACCATCAGCGGAGTCACGTCACCTCTGATCATCCTTGACGGAGTGGAGATCTCGGCAGGAGACCTCAACGCCATCGACCCGGAGATCATCGAGGGCTTTTCCATCCTCAAGGACGCGACGGCCACGGCGATGTACGGCACAAGAGGGGCCAACGGTGTGATGATCATCACGACCAAGAGCGGGCGCGACCTTGACAGGCCGATCATCGGATTCAGGATCGAGACCAACGTCACGACCCCTACCAGGCTGCCGAAATTCGTTGACGGAGCCAGGTACATGGAACTCTTCAACGAGGCCGTGACAAACCAGGGTACAGGCGACGTGCTCTTCTCCAAGGAGAGGATCGACGGCACAAGGAAGAGGCTCAACCCTTACGTCTACCCGGACGTGAACTGGTACGACGAGATCTTCCGCAACCACGCCTTCAACCAGAAGGTCAACTTCAACATCCGCGGCGGAACCGGCAAGATCACCTACTTCATGAACCTGACCGTGAATCACGAGACGGGTATGCTCCGCGACAGGAGCAAGGACTTCTTCTCGTTCAGCAACGGAATCAACGTGATGAAATACGCCTTCCAGAACAACATCGACTTCCACATGTCCAAGAGTTCCACAATCTCGCTTCACCTCAACGCGCAGGTCAATGACATCACCGCTCCGGCAATCAACAACAATGACACGAGTCCCGCCGGACAGATGAACAGGATCTACTCCTCCATAATGGACTGCAATCCGGTGGACTTCCCTGTCTACTTCCCTGCGGGAGAGGAGAAATGGATAAAGTGGGGAGCGTTCAGCGGCGGCAACGACCAGGGGGCGACGAACCCGTTGGCGCAGGCCACCAGAGGCTACGGCACCAGTTTCGCGAGCACGGTCATCGCCAACCTTGACTTCGAGCAGAAACTCGACGTGCTGACCAAAGGATTGAGGTTCAAGGCGATGCTCTCGTTCAAAAACTGGAGCAAGACCACCACGAACCGTTCGCAGGGCGTCAACCGTTACTCCCTTGAAGGCTACACTGTCAACCCTGACGGAACCTATGACCTGAAAGTGACGCCGATCGGCACACCGGGCAAGCCGGTGCTCTCCACCAACAGAATAATGGAGGGAGACCACCGGATATATTTCCAGACCTTCTTGGACTGGAACAGAACCTTCGGAAAGCACTCGGCCAGCGCGATGCTCCTGTTCAACATGGACGAACTGTCGTTCAACAGCGGCGGAGACCTCATCAGCTCGCTGCCGAGGAGAAAGGTCGGCTACGCGGCCAGGCTGTCCTACGACTACGACCACCGTTACCTGCTTGAGTTCAACGCCGGATACAATGGCTCCGAGAACTTCGCAAAAGGCCACAGGTACGGATTCTTCCCTTCAGTCGCCCTGGGCTGGAACGTCAGCTCGGAAAAGTTCTGGGCTCCTGTCAAGCCGGTCATCTCAAGACTCAAGCTCAGAGGCTCTTACGGACTTGTCGGCAACGACCAGATCGGTGGGACGCGGTTCATCTATCTGGCGGATGTGAACCTTGAGGCCTCACCGTGGTTCACTACCGGCTATGGTACAGGACAGACCCAAAGCCTCCGGGGTCCTACCTACAACCGCTTCCAGAACAATGACATCACCTGGGAGATCGGACGGAAGGTGAATGCGGGGGTCGAGATGGAGCTGTTCGGGTCGCTCAGCCTCACGATGGAGGCTTTCAGGGAGATCCGGAGCAACATATTCCAGCAGAAACTGTCGATTCCCAACTATCTCGGAACGGCAAACACCGTCATCTACGGCAACCTCGCCAAGGTTAAGAACTACGGATTCGACATCTCCGCCGAGTTCGGCAAGTCTTTCTCCAAGGACTTCTACGTGCAGTTCCTCGGCACGTTCACCTACGCGCGCAACAAGGTTCTTGAATATGACGAAGCCCCCGGCACGCGTCCGGCGAACTCCAGGATCGGACATCCGGTCAACACAATCTACGGTTTCATCAGCGACGGTCTCTACATCGACCAGGCGGATCTGGACCGCAGTCCGGAATCCACTCTGGGCAACATAGCGATAGCCCCGGGTGACATCAAGTACATCGACCAGCCCGACAAGAACGGCAAGCTTGACGGGAAGATCACCACGGACGACGTGGTGGCGATGGGGTACCCTACCGTCCCGGAGATTGTCTACGGTTTCGGGCCGACGATAACGTACAGGAACGTTGACTTCTCGTTCTTCCTTCAGGGGGCGGCGAGGACATCGCTGATGATGTCTGGCTTCCATCCTTTCGGAGCGCAGTACAACAGGAACGTGCTTCAGTTCGTGGCGGATGACCATTGGAGTCCTACCAACCAGAACATAAGGGCGGCCTACCCGCGCCTTACCAAGTACGAGAACAACCACAACTCCAGAGCTTCTGACTTCTGGCTCAGGGACGCTTCGTTCCTCAAGCTGAAGAACGTGGAGGTGGGTTGGAGAATCCGCAACGTAAGAGTCTACGCCAACGCCGTCAACGTCCTGACCTTCTCCAGGTTCAAGCATTGGGATCCGGAGATGGGAGGAGGGGCAGGCATGCAGTACCCTACCCAGAGGACATTCAATCTTGGTCTGCAAGTGACATTTAAATGATAACAGCGATGAAAACATTCAGTAAAATAGTCTTTCTTGCCTGCCTTTGTGCTGGCGTTGTCTCCTGCGACTTTCTGGACATTGTTCCCGACGAGAAGGAGAAGGCCGAGGATGCGTTCGAGGATGTCAGGGCCGCCGAACGGTATCTGTATTCCTGCTACAGCTACCTCCCGAATCCGCGCGAGGGGCCTACCTCTCTGGATTTCATGACGGGAGACGAGGTTATCACCGCTTTCGAGCACGAGACATTCGCCTCGTTCCCGAAAGGCAACTTCACCGCCTCCTCGCCGGTGATCTCCTACTGGAACACCCTGTTCCAGGGCCTGAGGCAGACTTACATATTCCTCAACAATGTGGACAAGGTTCCTAATCTACCCGCAGGCACACTCGCGGACTACAAGGCGCAGGCGACCTTCCTCATCGGCTACTATCATTTCCTGCTTTCAAGGTGCTATGGCCCTATCATCATCATCGACGAGGAGCCGAGTATCCTGACCGTGGCCTCGGACTACAAGGCCAGGACGCCTTACGACCAGTGCGTCGATTTCATCTGCGACAAACTGGACGAAGCGGCGGCGGGTCTCCCTGCCAAGCGTCCTGCGCTGTACTACGGACTTGCGACAAGCGTGGTCGCCAAAGCCCTGAAGGCCAGGATGCTGCTTACCGCGGCCTCACCTCTGTTCAACGGCAATTCCGAGTTCTACTCTGATTTCAAGGGCAAGGACGGGACACAGCTGATGCCTTTGCAGTACGATCCGGCGAAATGGCAGAGGGCGAAGGAGGCATTCGCCGAGGCCATCAGGGTCGCGGAGGAGGCCGGCCACAAGCTTTACATGAACGACAGCTTCTTCAACGGGAACCTTGAGCCGGCAGACCCTGTGCAGCACAGGCTCCGCTACAACATAATGGAGCCGCTCAACGAAGAAATCATCTGGGCGGACTCCCGCGGCGAAGGATACTACGGCCTCCAGAACAAATCCACGCCTTACAGCAGCGGCTCGGCCTGGAACGGGGTCGCTCCGACCCTCGCGATGGTGAAGCGGTTCTACACCAAGAACGGACTTCCTTTGAATGAGGACAAGAGCCTGTTCTCCCCGTCGAGCATGTACGATGTCGTGACCGTCGATGAGGATCATGCCTCCGAGGCCGAGGTGGGAGCCCAGACCATCAGGCTCAATCTGGACAGGGAGCCGCGCTTCTACGCCTGGGTGGCGTTCCAGGGTGGTTACTACGAGATTCTCTCGGCGGCCTCCAACGGAGCGTACGCCAACGACCCGTCCTACCAGAGGCATTCCGGGACGGACAGAGGCAAGCTTGTCTGCGACTTCGTCCTTGGAGGCAACTGCTCCAGGGACTACGGCGGACTAAGGACCAACAACTACTCACCTTCGGGCTATCTCAACAAAAAGGGCGTTAATCCAGGCTATGCAGTCGCGACCTTTCTCAAAGCCCCTATTGACTATCCGTGGCCGCTTATGAGGGTTGCCGAACTCTATCTCGGCTACGCCGAGGCCTGCGTCGAGACCGGAGACCTCGCCATGGCAAAGACCTACCTGAACAAGGTCAGGGAAAGGGCCGGCATCCCTTCCGTGGAGGAGTCGTGGGAGACCATCGCGGGGAAGACCCTGGACCAGGCCCTCCTCAGGGACATCGTCCGTCAGGAGAGGCAGATCGAATTCTACCTCGAAAACCACAATTTCTGGGATCTCAGGAGATGGAAGATGGCTGAGAAGTATTTCAGCGTGAAGGCTGAGGGATTCAACATCGAGGCAAGGGACATCAACAGTTTCGCCACCGTCAGCACCATCATGTTCGAGCGGAAGTTCGAGTCACCGACCCAGTACCTTCTCCCGATTCCTCTGAGCGACGTGAACAAGAATCTGAATCTTGTGCAGAATCCGGGATATTGATGAAAACATCGTAAACAACAAAGATATATGAGACCATACAGAATATTCAATCTGCTTTTCCTGCTTCCGCTGCTCGCCGTCGGCTGCAAGGATGACGACAAGGGAACGGTCCCGTCCCCGATCAAGGATGTCCGTTCGGAGGAGCGTCCCGGCGGGATCGCCCTCTTCTGGACCCTCCCCGCCGACAAGAGTGTCCACTATGTGAAAGTGTCCTACCACGACCATCTGCTGGGGATAGACGAGGTCCGGCTTTCCAGCTGTGACTCCATCCTTATTCCTGACACCAGGGCAAGGTTCGGCGACTACCGCTTCACCATCCAGCCGTTCAGCAGGACGGACAACGGAGGAAAGACCCAGACCGTGACCGCAAGGTCGGGCAGGGCTCCCGTGACAGAGCAGGCCACACGCATCATCCTCAAGGCCGAGCATCTCGGCACGAACGCCCAGGAGCCGAGCGAGGGTCCCATCGCCAATCTGATCGACGGGAACACCGCCACGTTCTTCCACACGGCGTGGAGCGTGGCAATCCCGGGGCCGCACTGGCTCCAGATCCGGCTTCCGGAGGCCTTGACCGAGGGACACTGGAAATTCTGGTACGCTCCGAGAAACAACGAACGGCAGAAACCGACGGACTTCGACATCCTGGTCAGCACAGGCGGCTCGGACTGGACACTCGTCAAGAAGTTCACGAAGGACGAGGACGGTCTGCCTGTTACGGCAACCGATGCCTACACATCGCCGAACCTGCCTGTCACACAGCCTTTCGACCACATCAGGATGGTCGTGAACGCCGTCAACTCAGGCGATGTGTTCTTCACGATGTCCGAGTTCCGGCTGTGGCAGGTGAAGGTCGTTGATCCGGAGGCGGAATGAAAGCGCTCCGAATCATAGTGTACATGGTTTGCCTCCTCTTCCCGCTCTCCTGCGGGGAGAAGGAGTCTCCTGACGGACCGGAAGTTCCTCCTCTTGTTCCGGAGGGGGAATATGTTCCGGTCGGCAAGCCGGACATCAAGGGTGACATCAGGGTCAAGGTGCTGTCCGGAACCGCCTCCTCTTGGCAGCAGGGTGAGAACATAGAGAAATCCTTCGACGGAAGTTACGAGACCCTCTACCACTCCTCCTGGGACAACTCGGCGGGCGGTTACTTCCCGGTCACCCTGACCTACAGCTTCTCCAAGGGAACGGACATCGACTACATTGTCTACCATCCCCGGAAATCCGGTTCCAACGGCAACTTCAGGGAGACGGAAATCCACTACAAGATCCGGGGCAAGGAATGGTCCGCCGCGGGGAAATATGACTTCAAGGGTTCGGGGCATCCGTCCAAAGTGGACTTCCGGACCACACTGAAAGACGTGGAGAGCATCCGGTTCACGGTGTGGTCCGGAGCCGGGGACGGACAGGGATTCGCCTCCTGCTCCGAGATGGAGTTCTACAAGGTCAACCCGGACAAGTTCGACCCCCTGTCCCTGTTCACCGACAGGGCCTGCTCAGCGTTGAGGCCAGGGGTCACGGACGAGGACATACGCTCCTGCGGCTCGGAGTTTTTCAGGAATATGGCAGCCTACATGAAGGCGGGCCGCTATCCTACGGAATTCAGGGTTCAGGAATATTCCGCCTATCCCTATCCGGAAGTCGTCGCGCGGGATCTCAAGATCTCACCTTACAGTTTCATGGACGGAGCCACTGGTATCTTCTCGCCCGGCGGCGAGGATATGGTAGTACTCGTCGATGGACTTGGAAACCGTCAGGCCTCGGTCTACGTCCAGAATCTGGACAGACCCGGCGGGGATGGCTTCCACGGACGCTCCTTTCCGTTGAGCGACGGAGTGAACCAGATCAAATCCATGGACAAGGGGCTTCTCTACGTTGTGTTTCAAAGCGATGATTATCAGACAGCCAATCCCGTCAAGGTGCATTTCGCGGGAGGCAGGGTCAACGGACTCTTTGACCTGCGAAGGCACAAGGACACAGACTGGCAGAGGCTTCTGGGTGCGGCGGAATATTCTTTCTTTGATATTGTGGGAGAATATTCACACCTCACCTTTCCCACCTCCCGCTTCCGCGCCCACACTCCGGACGGGGCCGCCCTTGTCCGCGTGTTCGACTCGTTCGTCAGGGCGGAGCAGGAGCTGATGGGGTTGTACCGCTACGGCAGGACATTCCCGAACAGGATGAGGTTCATCGTGATCTACACCTCCTACATGTACGCCACAAGCTACTATACGGCCTACAATGACTCCACCCTGCCGCAGCTGTGCGACGTCCTGAGTCTGACAACCGGCTCCTGCTGGGGACCCGCCCACGAGGTCGGCCACTGCAACCAGACCCGTCCGGGACTCAAGTGGCTGGGCACCACGGAAGTGACGAACAACATAATGTCCGAATATGTCCAGACCACAATCCTCAGGCAGCCTTCAAGGCTTCAGACCGAGGACATGGGGGAAGGGCTGCCGAACCGCTACGCCAAAGCCTGGAGGGACATTCTGGCCGCTGGCGCGCCTCATTCCACAGAAGGAGACGTGTTCTGCAAGCTCGTCCCTTTCTGGCAGCTCCAGCTCTACTTCGGAGAGGTTCTGGGGCAGACACCCGAGCTGCGGGAGGACAAAGGAGGGTTCTACCCCGATGTCTTTGAATATGTCAGGACTTCCCCTGACCTCGGAACCGCCGGGGAGCAGCAGACGGAGTTCGTCCTCACCTGCTCCAAGGCCTCGGGACACAATCTGCTGGACTTCTTCACCAAATGGGGATTCCTCACCCCCGTGGACGCGTCGATTGACGACTACGGCTCTGGCAGGATGACCGTGACGGAAAGCAGGATCGAGGAGATCCGCCAAAGGGTCGAGGCGCTGGGGCTTCCTAAGCCGGACTCTCCTATAGAGTACATCACGGACAACAACAAGGGTCTGTTCAGGACGAGGCCGGAGGTGATTCCCGGCTCTGTGTCGGTCAGCTCTTCGGGAACCGTCACCCTGACGGACTGGAAGAATGTGGTTGTCTTTGAGGTGAGGGACGCCGACGGCGGTCTGGTCTTCGCCTCCGAAGGCAAGCTCGCCCCGTCCTCCAAGGCGGTCTTCAGCGTTCCAGGCGGATGGAATCCGTCCTACAGGCTCATGGCGGTCTCCGCCACAGGCAAAAGGACGGATGTCACACCATAGAATTTGAAATAGTCAAAAAGAATCCCTATCTTCATCACTCGGCAACATTATAGACAAAGGATATGAAATTGAAATCTATCACATTGGCCGCGATGGCCATCTGCCTGACCGGCCAGACCGCATTTTCGCGGAGGCCGGCGGTCTTTCCGGAAACGGAAGCCCGGGAGTCCGCCCCGGAGGGGCTGGCCGTGGACTTCACCGAACATCTTGACCAAAAAGTTGTTTCGAAGGGAGGTGCTGTGACTCGCCGTCACGAGACGGTGTTTTTCGACTCGGCGAAAGACGCTGTGTCAAAAGACATGGAGCAGAGCCCGAACTATTCTTCATTGAACGGAGTCTGGGATTTTCGCTATTACGATTCCGTGCAGGATATGCTGGCGGATCCGGACAAGGCTCCCACGGCCATCAAGGTTCCTGGCAACTGGGAGGTTCAGGGATTCGGGACCGCCGTCTATGTGAACCACCCGTACGAGTTCCGCCCGAGGAACCCGCAGCCGCCACAGCTTCCGGACAGGATTCCCACGGGGGTATATTCAAGGACAATCACGCCGGAGTTCGGGGAAGGGGAGAAATGCTACCTGAACCTCTGCGGAGTCAAAGGCGGAGCTTATGTCTTTGTGGATGAGCAGTTTGTCGGTTACAGCGAGGACTCCAAGGATTTGGTGCGCTATGACATCACGCCTTTTGTGCGGAGCGGAAAGGAGGCTGTTCTCCGGCTTGTGGTCACTCGATGGTGTACGGGAAGCTACCTTGAGTGCCAGGATTTTTGGCGCATCAGCGGAATCGAGCGGGATGTCTATCTGTCGCGGGAGCCGGCCACGGTTCCGGATGATTTTGACTGGAATGTGGTTGCCACGCTGGCCGATGACCTCGACACGGGAGATTTCAGGCTGGAAGTCAACTCCTCGAAACCGATCAATGTAAGTTGGACTCTCCTGGATGCCAATGGCAACGAGACCGCTAAAGGAGAATCAGAAACGGTAAAAGGCGTAAAACAGTGGCAATCAGCCATCAAGGATGTGAGAAGATGGTCTGCCGAGACACCGGAGCTATACACCCTGCTGCTTTGCGTCGAGGGGAAACACGCCAAGGCTAATGTCGGTTTCCGCCGTCTGGAAATTGTCGGCGACCGCTTCCTCGTCAATGGCATGCCGGTCAAGTTCAAGGGAGTCAACATCCACGAGCACAACCAGTTCACCGGTCATTACATCACCGAGGAAGACATGCTCACCGACCTCAGGCTGATGAAAAAACACAACATCAACGCCATCCGCACCAGCCACTATCCTTTGCCTCGGCTCTTCTACGAACTTTGCGACGAGTACGGATTCTATGTCTATGACGAGGCCAATATCGAGTCCCACGGGATGGGCTATAATCTTGAGAAAACCCTCGGCAACAATCCTGACTGGCTGCCTCAGCACAGGGACAGAATCCTCAACATGTACTACCGGACCCGCAACTACCCGTGCGTCACGATCCTCTCTCTGGGCAACGAGGCCGGCAACGGCTGCAACTTCTACGACACCTACAGGGAACTGAAGGCTCTGGAAAGTGGCGGCCAGAACAGACCGGTCTGCTACGAGAGGGCCGTCTTAGAATGGAACACGGACATGTTTGTGCCGCAATACCCTGACGCCGAGTGGTTTCACAAGATGGGGAAGAGCGGCTACCCGAAGCCGGTCGTGCCTTCGGAATATTCCCACGCGATGGGCAATTCCAACGGCTCGCTCGACCGCCAGTGGAAGTACATTTATGAATATCCGAACCTCCAGGGCGGTTTCATCTGGGACTGGATCGACCAGGGACTCTACGAGACCGACAGCGACGGCAGAATGTACTGGACGTACGGCGGTGACTACGGTGAGCACTCTCCGAGCGACGGCAATTTCAACTGCAACGGAGTCATCGCGCCCGACCGGACACCTCACCCTGCGATGGCCGAGATAAAGCACGTCTATCAGGACGTGAAAGTCTTGCCGGAGGATGCCTCCCAAGGGCTTTTCAAGGTTCAGAACAGATTCTATTTCAAGAGTTTGAATGAATATGCCCTCAGATGGGCCGTGACTGCCGACGGCACCCGGATCGCTTCCGGCAACGTGGCTCTCTCCGCCGCTCCACAGTCCGAGGAGGAAGTCCGCGTGAGGCTGCCGAAACTTCCGTCCGACAAGAAATGTCTCATAACCTTCGAGACTCTCACCAGTAAGGCTGCCGGGCTTTTGCCGGAGGGTAGCGTCATCGCCTGCGATCAAATCAAACTATCTGACGCCAGGAGACTTGCGACTCCTCGGCTGGCGAGGGGAGTAAAGGCCACCGAGACAGAGACGGCGATCGCCCTCGAATGCCGTGACGCGTCGCTTGTCTTTGACAAGGCACTGGGATGTCTGAAGGAATATTCATTCAAAGGAAAGAATATGTTCAATGAGGATTTCGGCCTCAGACCGCTGTTCTGGAGGGCGCCGACCGACAATGACTACGGCAACGGGATGCCGTCCCGCTGTCAGGCGTTCAAGGTCTCCAGCCGGGAGTTCGATGTGAAGGCGGGTCTTGAAGGGGATACGGTAGTGGCTGAATATTCATTGGCAAGCGGAAACATATTCACAGTCCGCTATACCCTGCTTGAGGGGGGCATCCTTTCCGTCGAGTCGGATTTCAAGGGTGTCAAGTCCTCAAAGCCGGTCGATGTGCCGCGCATAGGGTTCCGGATGAGACTTCCTGCCTCCGCCGATTCGTTCACCTATCTTGGCAGGGGGCGTGAGGAAAACTATGCCGACCGCTTCGGAGGGACGCTGATCGGGGAATATTCATCATCCGCCTCCAAGGAATATGTCCGCTATGTGCGTCCGCAGGAATGTGGGCATCACATTGATTGTGAATATCTTTCCATCGGAGGTCTGGCCATCCGCTCCGACCGCTTTGAGTTTAACGCTCTCAGGTGCGCGGTCGAGGATCTCGATTCCGAAGAGGCTGTCCAGCGTGACTATCAGTGGGAGAACAAAGGGCCTTTGACCGAGAACGATCCGGCCAAGGCGAAGAATCGTCTCCGCCGCCAGACCCACATAAATGACTATGTCGAGAGAGACTTCGTGGAGGTTTGCGTGGATTATGCCCAAAGCGGAGTCGGCGGCTACGACAGTTGGGGGTCAAGGCCGGACGGTGACAGATGCCTCTGGAGCGACCGTGACTATTCATTCCGCTTCGCGATTGTCCCCGCCAGGGCGATGGGCGTGCGGAAGTCGTTGGGATTTGATTTTTAGGAGTATTCCCGAGATTAGTAATCCTTAAAGAATGCCAACTTATTTTTTAACGCTTACTCAGGCGATTTATTCCGTGAAGGAGCGTCAGATTTTTCGGGATTTGTGATAACTTTGTAAGAGAATGATTTGTAAACAGTAATAAGCGATGAGATTCAGAAGTTTATTGGCCGCCATGTCACTTGTTCTGGCGGTATCATGCGCCACTTCCAAGGAGGAGGGGCCGATCAAGGTAGAGACACCTGCCCGTCCTGCGGGTCAGGAGAACGCGCTCGGGCTGACCGTGCCGGCGATGGACACCGTCCGTGTCGGTTTCGTCGGTGTCGGAATGCGCGGCTCAAGCGCCGTGGAGCGTTACACCTACATTCCGGGCGTGAAGATCAACGCCCTTTGTGATGTCGAGGCCGACAGGGTTGAGGCCGCACAGAAGACCTTGGAAGACAGGGGGTTGCCTAAGGCTGCCGGTTATTCCGGATCCACCGAGGCCTACAAGGAACTCTGCGAGCGTGACGACATCGACCTTGTCTACATCTGCACTGACTGGAAGCATCACGTTCCGATCTCTCTCTATGCGATGGAGCATGGCAAGAATGTCGCGGTGGAGGTTCCGGCCGCGGCTTCTCTGGAGGACATCTGGGCTTTGATCAACATGTCCGAGAAGACCCGTAAGCATTGCATGATGCTTGAGAACTGCTGCTATGATTTCTATGAGATGGCCGTCCTTACGATGGCTCAGAAGGGCTTGCTCGGAGAGATTCTCCACGGAGAGGGTTCCTATCATCACAATCTGGATCCGTTCTGGGGTTCCTATTGGAACAACTGGAGGCTTGATTTCAACAAGGAGGTCAAGGGTGATGTCTATCCTACCCACGGCCTTGGTCCGGTCTGCCAGGTGATGGACATCCATCGCGGCGACCGTTTCAAGACTCTTGTCGCGATGGAGACCAAGGCTGTGAACGGCCCTAAGCATGTGGAAGCCAGAACCGGAGAGAAATGTGAGGACTTCCAGAACGCCGATCTCACGATGACGATGATCACGACGGAGAAAGGCAAGACCATCCTCGTGGAACACGACGTGATGACGCCGCGCCCTTACAACCGCATGTACCAGATTGTGGGCAGCGAGGGCTATGCAGGGAAGTATCCGATCCAGCAGCTCTGTCTGAGGGACAACGCCTTGACCGAGGCTTCCACTGACTACCAGAACCTTGGCCGCGAGGTCACCTATTCGGGAGACAGGCTCAAGGCAATTCTTGAGGACAACCGCAATCCGATCCTTACTCCTGAGCTTGAGGCTCTTGCAAAGCAGGTCGGAGGCCACGGAGGGATGGATTTCATCATGGACTACCGTCTGGTCTACTGTCTGAGGAACGGCCTTCCGCTTGACATGGATGTCTATGACATGGCCGAATGGTGCTGTCTCACGGAGCTGGGCAGAATCTCCATCGAGAACGGCAACGCGCCTGTAGAGGTCCCGGACTTCACACGTGGTGTCTGGGATCAGATCCAAGGCTTCTCCTACGCATTCGCCAAGTAGAATTTTTCAAGAATCACAGGGTGACCGGTCGTCAATCTTCCGGCCACCCTTTTTAGAAGCTGTTTTTGTAAAATCATAGAGTTATGGAACTTTCATTAAAAGGCAAGGTCGCGGTGGTCACTGGTGGCACGCGCGGCATCGGTTATGCGGTCGTCAGGAAATACCTTGAGGCGGGTGCTTCCGTAGCCCTGTGCGGCTCGAAGCCCGCGACCGCCAACGCGGCGCTTGGAAAACTCCTTTTCGAGTTGCCTGAGGCCAAGATTTTGGCGATCGCCCCGGATCTCACAGATTCTTCCTCTGTAGAGAATGCGTTCAATGAGGTTTTAGCAAGGTTTGGAAGGTTTGACATCCTTGTCAACAACGCCGGTATCTCGCAGGCGCTTCCTCTCAATGACTACACCGATGAGGAAATGGACAGGATTCTGGACATAAACCTCAAGGCGGTGTTTGTCTGCAGCAGGGCTGCGGCGAGGTTGATGGAGGCGGACGGCGGCGGTGTCATCCTCAACACCAGCTCCGTGGTGAGTCTTTACGGTCAGCCGTCCGGTTGTCTGTACCCGACCACCAAGTTCGCTGTCAACGGCCTGACGAAATCCCTTTCCCGGGAACTGGCTCCCCGTGGGATAAGGGTCAATGCCGTGGCTCCGGGCGTGACCCGCACCGACATGGTCGCTAACCTCCCGGAGGCTTTGATAAAGCCTCTGGTGGCGCGCATTCCTATCGGCAGGGTAGGTGAGCCTGATGAGGTCGCCGACGCGTTCCTCTTCCTGGCCAGCGACATGGCCTCGTACATCACCGGTGCCGTCCTCCCGGTTGACGGCGGAGTCATCATCTGATTCCCGTGGTGGCTCCATGGCGGCTCTGTGGCGGATCCGTGACAGCTCTGATGACTTTGAGTAGCCGAAGGTGGCATTAGGTAGAGCGAGTGTGGGGAGATGGAGAACGGCAACGCCCCTGTTGAGGTCCCAGACTTCACCCGTGGCGCATGGAACCAGATCCAAGGCTTCTCCTACGCGTTTGCCAAGTAAATAATCCTGTGGCAGACAACTTATTGTCTGTCAGTATAATAAGCGATGTCCTGGTGCTAAACCAAGCACCAGGACATCGCTTTTGTCGCTTATTATCAACATCTTATCTGCCACGGCTCATTTCCTGTTTTCCGCAATGGGACACCCATTTTAGCAGTTGGCCGAGATGATGTCAAGCAACTCGGTGACTTCTGGCTCCTCTTTGGTGTGCAGGAGCACTGACTTTCGCTTGTTGTCGTATGGATTGATGTAATCGATCTGATATATTTTCTCCGCGAGGAAGCGGGCCCTGTCCAAGGTGATCCTAGTACCGGCAGTTTTCAGGATGCGCTCCAACTCCAGCATGATCGTGTACGCCACGAAACATATGCAGACGTGGGCCTCAATCCTATTGAAGAGCCTATGATACATCGGACGGATGTCAAGGTCCGTCTTGCAGAGGCGGAAGGCGCGTTCTATCATAAAGAGGTATCCATATTCCTCTATCACCCTGTCATCCGTGAGCGACCAGAAGGCCGAGTACCACTTGTGGGTTGGCGTTCTTGCCGTCCTTGGACCAGCCCGCGATGCGGACATCACCCTCGCGGGACTCAAAGTACATGGTCGTGGTGTCATAGAACACAACGGCTATATTACCGCCCAGAACCTTCTTGGTATGGTTGTAGGTCACTCTTTCCACTTCATGCTTGACATCGTACGCGCCCGCCTTTGGCTTAGCCTCTGGCCGCCAACATAGCTCATTCAGATAGCGGTAGATCCTGTCCTCGTCATAGTACTTGTTCATGAAGTAAGCCATATAGCGGAGTGTCTTCAGTTTGCTACCGGGGCGATAAAGCCGCGTCACCACTAGGCTCTTGAAGATATCATTGTCGGATGTCTTGACCGAAGCGAACCCTATCCTGTCAAACAGGCGGCCATAGATGAGATCTGGTCCTACCAATCTTAGTTGATCCTGACCGATGCTTGACATGACCGCGTCATATTCGGCCGCACCCTCAGGCGAGAACAGCGACCCGCCAAATTCGCGCTCATCTGCCCACTGCCGAGCCGCACGCTCAAGAGATTTCAGGACAGCTTCATCACGGCTGCTGCCAAATGACCTCTGGATACGGTATCTGCCGTCGGCCTTGGATACGACCTGGATAGACACCGTTCCACTCCTGTTCTGCTTCCGTCTGACAAACATGCCACGAAGGTGGTCATTTGTCGCGGGACACCCAAATCATGGAAGCAATATGGCTCTCACGTGGCTGTAGGGCCGATTGCTGGACTAAAAGTCAAAAACTGCGGAAAATAGGAAAAGACGAGTTCCTGTTTGTTTTTCACATTTTTCTGTAAAGAAATAATGAGAATCCAAGAAACGACGCAAACGATGTAAACGACAAGTAGGATGGTTCCGAATTTCATGGAGCTAAGAATAACATTACCGACAAATATAGTAAACAATTTGACCAGCATGAGGTCAAAGATGTTTCAACAGACAAAGGTAATGCAAGCGGGCGAAGAGGATGTTCGCCCGGGGATTGGTTGAAAGGGGTTATCAGAACTCGTAGATCCTTAAGATACCCCGTTTGTTGGCATCATAGGACCACTGGGGCTGCCAGACGGCTCCGGATTCGGTGTCAAGAAGGATGAAATTGTACATGTTATCGGTCTTGTACAACTTGTATGCTGGAGCCACCTTCTGATTGACGCGGTGTACACGTACCGTTTTACATTTTTCCCTTCTTCAATTCGCTCCAAAATCGAAATGATTTCCAGCTCACTCATTTTGTTATCATTTTGAGGTGCTTGACCAAAAGAGCGTTGGGCTCCATCTGGTGGACTTTGACCAGAAGACGGATAATCTCAGCCTTAGAAAGTGTGACCTTATCGGCATTCTCGGGCTTTTTCCACCACTTATAGAACGCTACCGGCTCATTGGAATATGGAATTGAGGCAAGGACCGTGCCGGGGTAGCCCTTGAATTCTATCGGCATATTCAGTCCCACGGCATCCTTGTAGTATTCACGATGGTTGACACGGAGTTTTGACATCAGAACTTGATAGATTTCCTTTGTCAGTTTTAACCGGTACTTGCGTCGGGTCATATCGAAACTGACAGGATCTGTGTTCACCCATTTTTCGACAGACATCGTGCGGTCCTCTATCGAAAGAAGGCTTTCCTTGAAATATTGTTCTTCCGGCCTCGGAGGGAAATTCGTAAGGGTGCCACCTTTCTTGGCTTCTACCTTTTTGTGTTCGAGGTGCTTTACATTGTCAACAATGTACTTGATGATGTCCGTGTGGTTGCGGTCATTCTTTTCAGGGAATTGTTCAAACAACTCTTCATTTGTCGCCCCAAGGAAGAATTCCTCGATGTAGTTCCAACGTTCATCACTGGTGAATGTATTGGTGAAGAAGTGGTCGAAGATTTCATTGCTGATTTCGTGGCGCTTGGCAGTCCTGGTAAGCAACTCATTCTTGAAATTGTCATTCTCGGAATCTTTCCTGATGCGCTCGGGATCATTGAGACGTATGTATATCATCGGATTGTCACCGCCCTTCATCTCATACGTGGCCATATTAACCATTTCCATCAAGCTGCCGAGTCTGGAGTATGTGATGGAGTAGTCGTTCTCGTTAGAGAAATACCGGGTGACGGACTTATAGTCAGTCCCATCGAACATCTTGGTCAAGATGCGCTTCATATTTGAGAAGGCAGTTTTGTAGGACTGATTGAATACCAGGTATGTGATATCTCCATATTCTCTCCTCTGCAGGAAAGCATTCTCTTCGATTTTTCCCATTCCGAGCATGCGGCCGGAGAATGCGGAGAGTACATAGCGTGCCAATTGTTTCCGGAACGGCTTTTCAGGGAAATATGGTTCGAGGCTGGCCAGAAAATCGTCTTCGCTGAAAGTACGATATCCCATCAGTGAGAAGATACACTCCAGGACATCTAACAGGTAGAAGAAACGTTCCTTGACTATCTCAAAATCCTGCTTCAGCGACAGGGAGAATTTCGTCAGGGCAACAAGGTTGGCGCCATCTTTCTTGAGGAGGGCTCCATTATAGAACTCCCTTTTAAGCATGCTGAAAGTCATCTCGTTGAAATCCTGCTGCCAAATCTCATCCAAATCCAATTCTACTACCGTCTGGTTGCCTCCAAGGTCACGAAGTTTCTTATAGAACTTACTATACCGCTTCTCCAGTATGGATAATCCAAAGGCGTCAGTACGGGCATAGCATTTCACAAACATCTGCTTGGGACGTGCAATGATGGCATTATAACGGATCCTGTTCAGATAGTCCTTTTCTATCATCATCAGCGCCGTCTTAATCTTTGTACCGTCCTCGTCGCCATTGTTGAAGATGTAGCTGAAATCTTCAGAAGAAACCAGAAGGTTACGCTGGTTGTCGTTTAGTTTGTAAATGCTGTAAACCTTCTTCAGGACCTCACGAATTTGCCATTGGCGAATTGAGGACATGCCAAAGAGCTGCATGCTGTATTGCTTATCCTTCTCATTATAGTTGAGAGCGGCGAAACCGAGCATGTTCGGATCTCGAGCAACACGGCCGACTTCTTGGACATAATCCGGAAGCAGTCCTGAAGGGGCATGATGGTATATTACCTGAATGTCCGGAATGTCCACACCCATGCCGAATGCTTTGGTGCAGACCATTATCAGTTTTTCAGTGGATTTGAAGCGATTATAGGCATAATCCTTCTCTTCAGCGCTCAAGGTGCCATAATACGGAACCGCGATTTCCTTAACCTGGTCCACGATGTCTCTGACGTGCCTGGTATAAGGCGCATAGACAACCGTCTTCAAGTGATTTTCATTGGCGGCCTTGATAAATTCGACGGTCTGCTCTGTCTTATTCTTCCTATAGCCCGTTTCAAATGACTTGTAGTTGTTGATGACAAAGCGGATATTGTCGCGTTTTACCTGTCCAAGGAACAGATGTGGGTTATGCATGTAAAGACTTCCCATGCTGTCGATGACCATATCATTCGGCCCGCCATAGATGCAGGTTGCCGTCAGGGCGACTATGGGGAAACGAAGTTCGCGATACTTACGGATCTTGTTGATATGATTCCCTAGGTGCCAGTAATCGACACGGAAATCTCGGCCCCATGTGGTGATGAGGTGAGCCTCGTCGATAACCATCAGACCAAGATGGCGCTCTCCGATAAAATAGCTGATATCGTAGGACAAAAGCAACTCAGGAGACATGTACAGAATGTCTATTTCTCCATCCTTGCACTGGTTGATGATGCGGTCTCGGTCAATGAGATTCAGCTCACTGTTAAGGTATGCTACCTTCTCAAAGTTCCTATCACGTCGGATGGCAAAGACCTGGTCTTTCATCAATGCAATCAAGGGAGATACTACTATGGTAACATCGCCCTTTTCTGAGACGTGAAATGCCGGCAGCTGAAACAGAAGAGATTTACCGGAGCCGGTAGGGGCTGTGATAAACACATCATCGGCCACTTCTTCCGTCTCCTTGCATTTCTTATATTCGTCGATAATGAGGTCAACGACTTGCCCCTGAGAGATAGATATGACTTTATTGCTTTCGCCGGGGCTCTGATAAACCTTTATCTGGCGGAAATCGGCCTTATCTCCCCAGTAGCGTTTCAACAAATCGACAGTTTCGCTTCTGGGAATATAGTCCGATAGGATCTTTGTCTCTTTCTTTTCTATGATTTCACCGGCACCGAGAAGGCTCAGAAGGCCATTGGCAAGCTCAAGGCGCTGGTTGAATTCATCGGCCCGGATGATGTCCTTTACACGCTTTACGCCAAGGATTCTCTTTTTCCTTGAGTCCTGGAACGCCCGGTTAAGGAAGACATCCAGTGTGTACATGTGTTCGTCAATCTCTAGGATGTCATCGCATTGCTTTCTGGAGGATTCAACGGTCAGAGCCTTCGTAAAGAACGGAACCATCCGGCACTCTGTGGGGACCGTAAACGAGCAATAGGCATTCCCGTCTATAGAGACCTGCTCTGCCTGATATATGGGCATTGTTTCAGGTCTGGTCTCAATATTCTCGGCGCCAGCCTTCTCCAAATAAGCTGCCTTCTTTATGGGGAATAACGAGCGGACATTATCATAGACAATGACCACACGGCTTTTGAACTTGGTAAGATTGGGCGCATACGCAGTATAATACACATACTGCTGATATGAAAGAAGGTAAAGATTCTTCGGCTCCCTTAAACCCATAAACATACGGCCGAACCAATCTTCTTCGTCGAACACACTGGCATCTCCATCCACACTGAAAGATGCAGCGTCAACAATGTTTGCAGAATACTCACTGACATCCAAAAAGTCATTTACGCCCAGTAAGACAAGTATGTCGTGCTTGGAATCAGGAGCTGTTTCAGATGATATTATATCCCTGAAACGTTTGGCCACGTATTCTTTGAATGATTGCTCCATGTTCTAATTGTGTGGATTGAATTCACAAATATACGAAAAATGCGGCAAATGCAGGCTAATAGAGTATAGACCTGAAATACTACGGAGGGTGGAAATATGGGAGAAAGAGGATTCAATCTGCTACGATTTCACCCGCTGTTCCCAGCATCCTCAGGATCCTTCCGGAAGTAATCGACCTCGCAGTAGGTGTGGGCGCAGAACTTGGAGTTGTCCTGGAATCCGAAGTAGTTCTTCAGGATGGTGACAATGAGACCGGGAAGACGCGGGTCTCCGGCAAGGGCTGTGAGGTCGAAGGAGTCTTGGCCGTCGCCGTAGGGATCATTGCATCTGGAAGGAGTCTTTCTGGGACCATCCTTCAGCGTTGACGGTGCCCTTTGGATAGAAACCCTGTGAAAAAGCTGACAGGCAGAACAAAAGACAGGAGGCGAAAAGAATAAAGCGTTTCATGATCATGAATGTTAATTACCTGGCAAAGGTAAAAACAGGAATTGCCACATATCGTCAAATTGAAACAAATTTGACCTTACGTCCAAGATGATTAACGGAGTCTTATACCGGAAATACGCTTAATCGCCTTCTATCCATCATCCATCTTTTTTCGTGTCATAAGTTGGCCTCCCCGCTCTTTTTCTCTTGGCCAAATCTTCTCGTAAAATGGTCCACAGGCCAATGAGCAAGAAGAAGGGGGACAGCATGAGAAAGAATGCGAAGAAGGCCAGATCCAGGTTCTCATTCACCTTTTTCCCTTCTATGTAGGCTTTCCTCATGAAAAAGGAAAGTGCGAGTGAGATAACACTGGCACCGAAGAGTCCAATACATATTGCCCAAATATCCATCAGGTATGATTACGGCCGGTTTGATACGCAAACACCGTGGCCAGGTCATGGTCCACGGTGCGAAAGTACCCAATCAGGGCGAATCTGAGGTTCGCTGATAAACAGGCTTCAGTGTAAGCTCTGTCATTTGAGTGCCGTCTTTGCGTGATTGATGTCCGCCTGGTCAATGGTCACGACCAGTTCGCGTTGGCCTCCTTCCTCGTAGAAATACACCCTCAGGACCTGGTCCTTCGCAAGGGACACCTTGTCGAGGGAATACCCGATATGGCTGGTCTGCTTAGGGGCGCAGGAGGTCGTGCCGCCACGGCTGTCCTACCGGAAGTCCTCGTACTCGGGCATTCCGAGACCTGAGAGGAAATCTTTGAACTGCTTGTAATCCTTAGGGCAGATCAGAAGCACGTCACCAGTGTCCACAATGACGTAGTCCTTCAGCCCTTTCACGGCGTAGAATTTCTTGCGTCTGACGGTACTCACGAAGATGCTGTCCCTACAGTCCTCGGTCATGATATTGTCTGCGAACACCACGTTACCATCCGGGGTCTTTCCGTTGAAGTTCCTTGACAGGGAATCCCATCCGTCGATGTCCGACCAGCCGAAATCCCCCCGGTAGAGCCATGCCCTGTCCGTCTTCTCCATCACCCCGTAGTCGATGGAGACCTTCGGGCAGTCCGTGTAGGCTTTCTCAAGGAATGTCCGCTCCTCGTCCGTTCCGAGAGCCTTCTCCCAACCGGAGAAGACAGCCGTGACATCGGGGATGTACTTCTCCATCTCTTCCTTGATGACGGAGACTTTCCAGGCGAATATTCCCGAATTCCAGTAAAACTCGCCGGTCTTGCACAAAACCTCGGCCATCGCCTTGTCGGGCTTTTCTGTGAATGTCTTGACTTTCAAAGGGATGTCATAACTGGCGTCCTCGCTGCCTTTCGGAGCTTGAATGTAGCCGTAGCTCGTGTCGGGATTGGTAGGAGGGATTCCGAGGGTCATCAGGACAGGCTTCTCCTCCGCATATTCCATCATCTTCAGGATCGTGTCCCTGAATCCGCTCTCGTCCGCTATGGTGTGGTCGGCGGGAGTGGCAAGGACGGTCGCGTCCGGGTTGCGCTTCATGATGCTGTAGGTGGCGTAGACGAGGCACGGGCCTGTGCTTCTGGAGTAAGGCTCAAGAAGGAGGTTGTCCGCCGGAAGATCCGGAATCTGCTTGCGGACAAGATCCGCGAATCTGGCCAAGGAGACAACAATGATGTTCTCCGGGGGAACAATCCTTGAGAAACGATCATAGGTGGTCTTGATGAAGGACTCGCCTGTGTAGGCGATGTCCAGAAACTGCTTGGGGCTTGCTTCGCGGCTTATAGGCCAGAAGTGGTTAGAGGTGCCTCCGGCCATGATGACGCAGTATCGGTTATCTTTGTTCATATCTTGGTGCTTAGTATATTTTTCTCAAATCAGCACGGTCACTTCGACAAGTTCAGTGACCGCATTCCTGCTCCGGTTGCCGAGCTTGTGGTTGCCGAGCTTGTCGAAGCATCGAAACACCCGTTCAGAGGTACATCGGGTAAAACGCGTTCGGGAACCATTCCACAATCTCTTTTCCTCCGTCAAACGTCACGGCGACGACATCAAAGTTGACTTCCAGATCACCGGAGATCCGCTTGTCTTTCGCCGTGTTCAAGTACCTCAGCGCCGCGTCGGCCACTTTCCTCTGCTTGCTCATTGTCACATTCTCCTCCGGAGAGACCATAACAGGCGCGACCCGGCTCTTGACTTCCACAAAATGCACACCATTCCGATCTAAACTGATGATGTCGATCTCAAGATGACCGGACCTGAAATTCCTTTGCACGATAATATGCCCTTTGCCGGTCAGAAACTCACAGGCGACATCCTCACCCCTCCGCCCCAGCTCCATACGTGGAGTCATCTGTTTTTCAGTGTTTTTCATAGTCTTGATTCAAATGCTTATCCCAACGTCACGATTGTCACACCCGACCCGCCGAACTGAACCTGCTCATCGTGGACGGAAGTGACCCCTGGAATTGTCCTTAGATATTTCTGTAACTCATCGCGCAGCGCCCCTGTGCCTTTGCCATGGATGATGCGTACGGAGCCGATGTTCAGCATGATGGCGTCATCGATGTAGTGTACAACGATGTCCAGAGCGTCAGAAACCCTCTCTCCGCGCACGTCCAGTTCCGGAGAGAACGCCAGTCTGCGCTCACGCAGGCCTGAATCATCCTGGGCGGCCCGAGGCTTGATGTTCTCCCGCACCGCTGCTTTATATTCATTGGAAGAGATCCGCTCGACCCTGTCGAGAGGCATCTTGCTGGTGATGTTGCCGATGGCGACGGTCACTGCTTTGTTGGAAACACGGATGACCTCACCGGCCATGCCATTGTCCTTGATCCGCACTTTCTCGCCGACCTTCAGCGCTCCACCTCTGAACTGCTCCGTGGCCTGCTCCTGTCCATCGTCCTGAGGCTTCCCTTTGCGGGCGTTGCGGCGCATCTTCCTGTCTTCCAGTTGCTTGAGCTTCTTCTCTATGTAGTCATCGTGGTTCTTCCGATCGTTCTCCTTCTTGGTCTGGAGAGAGGATACGAAATCCTGAAGAGCTTTTCTGGCATCGGAGGTCTTTTCCTTGTCCGCCTGTGACTCCTTGATCGTGCGGATCGTGTTCTCCACCGTCTTGTTGGCTCCCTGAACGATCTCCTGAGCCTCTTTCTTGGCCTGGTCCAGAATCTCTTTCTTGGTCTGCTTCAGCCCTTCAAGCTCTTTCTGGTAGCGCTCGGTGATGTTCTCCAGAGTCTTGTCTGTGTTCTTGATCCTTTGGAGCTTCTCGTCCAGGGCACGGCGGTTGCGCACGATCTTGCGCAGGTTCCTCTCCATTCCTACGAACTCCTCTCCGGCTCTTGCCTCGGCATCCTTCACAATGCTTTCCGGGAGGCCCATCTTGCGGGCCAGCTCGAAGGCGAACGAGTTCCCAGGCATTCCGATGTCCAGTTTGAACAGAGGCTGGATCTTGGCCGCGTCGAACTGCATCGCCCCGTTGATGACCCCGGTGTCTGAACCAGAGGCGTAGAGCTTGAGGTTCGTGTAGTGGGTCGTGATGACCCCGTAGACACCTCTCTTGTCCATCTCGCTGAGGATTGCCTCGGCGATGGCTCCTCCGGCGGCAGGCTCGGTTCCGGAACCGAACTCGTCTATTAATATCAAGGTCTTGTCATCGGCCTTGGCCAGCATCGTCTTCATGTCGTCCAGGAACGAGCTGTAGGTGCTGAGGTCGTTCTCGATGTTCTGGTCGTCACCGATGCTGACCATGATCCTGTCGAACACAGGAAGTTCCGAAGTCTCGGAAGTCGGGATCAGCATTCCCCATTGGAACATGTACTGCAAAAGCCCCGTGGTCTTGAGGCACACCGACTTGCCGCCGGCGTTAGGACCTGAGATCAAAAGAATATGCTTGGCCGGGGTCAGACGGATAGAGACCGGCACAATCTCCTTTTTCTCTTTTCTCAATGCCCTCTCCAGAAGCGGATGACGCGCCTTACGTAGGTTCATCTCCCCGTTGTCGGAGATGATCGGGGCACCGGCCTTGAAATCGAGGGCGACCTGTGCCTTGGCCACCAGAAAATCTATCTCGCCGATATATTCAGCTGAATTGATAAGATCTGGTACGTATGGTCTTACGAAGTCGCTGAACGCCGCCAGGATGCGCTGGATCTCCTGTGCCTCGTCAGCGTGGAGGGTCACGATCTCGTTTTCCAGTTCGATGATCTCGGCCGGCTCGACAAAGGCTGTCTTGCCTGTGGCCGAGGTGTCATAGACGAATCCCTGGATCTTTTTCTTGCTGGAGCTGTTGACCGGAATCAGCAGCTTGCCGTCACGCACGGAAAGCCCGGCGTCCTCGTCCACAAGCCCGTCGGCCTGTGCCTGCTTGAGGATGGCGTTCGCCCTTTTGGAGATCGCCCCCTCCTTTGTCTTTATCGCGCGCCTGATTTCCAGCAGCTTGTCCGATGCCGTGTCCTTGACATCCCCGAACTTGTCCAGGATCTGGTCGATCCTTCTCTGTACTTCAGGGAAACTCAGCACCGGGGCGCTCATCCGTTTGAGATTGGGATATACCCCGTCCTTTATCGACATAAAGAAGTTGGTCAGCTTGCGCACGGTCTCGACCATGGTGCGCAGCTTGCCCAGCGAAAGGATGTCGATTGTGTAGCCGGTCTTTTCCAGCGGCTTGAGGAAGTCGAGGCAGTCAATGTACCCGTTGGTCGGGAAGTTTTCCTCGAACATCACTATAAGCCTCATCTCGTCGGTCAGCGCCAGCCTTTCCCTAATGACCTTCGGGTCGTCGCTGAACCTCTCCTCCGTCACCCTCGTGACTGCATATTCAGTGGAACATCTGTCGGCCACAAAGGTTCTGACCCTGTCAAATCCCAACTTGCCCTCCAATCTGGTGTCAATCTCTGTTTCGTATTCGTGCTCCCGCATATTCGTAAATTATTGTTTCCCCTCTGTGGCGCGCTTTTCCTCCGTGGTTCCCTCGCCAGCGCCGAGAAGGAGTTTAAGTTCATTGATGTTGTTGATGCTCTTGATGTTGCCTCCGCGGACAAAGGATATTCCTCCGGTTTCCTCCGAGACAACTACCACGTCAGCATCGGTCTCCTCCGAGATTCCGATCGCTGCCTTGTGCCTCATTCCGTAGTGCGCCGGAATGTCGGAACGTCCCGTGATCGGCAGTGTGCATCGCGCTGCGACTATCCTGTCGGCGCTGATGATCATCGCCCCGTCATGCAGAGGGGAATTCTTGAAGAATATGTTCATTATCAATCTCCTGGTGACCTTCGCGTCCACGATGTCCCCGGTCTCGACGATGAAGTCGAGAGAATCCTTGCGTGGGAACACGATCAGCGCCCCGGTCTTGTCGGCGGACATGGCTCTGCACGCCTCGGCGATCTCGTTGACCGTGCCTCCTGCCATCTTTTGGTCCTGGATGCCCATAAGCTTGTTGAAGAAGTCGCGGCTTTTTCCGGCCATCCCATAGCGCGAGCCGAGCTTCATCAGAAAGTGCCGCACCTCGGGCTGGAATATGACGATGAGCGCGATCACGCCCACGTCGATGAACGTCCCGAGCAGGGCGCTCATCAACTTCATGTTGAATGCCGCCACGACCACTCTCAGCACGAAAAGCAGGATGACGGCGACGAATATATTCATTGCCGCCGACCCTCTTATCCACCTGAATGCCAGGTAGATGAATATTGCGACCATTAGTATGTCCAGGATGTCCGCAAACGAGATGTTGAGGAATCCGAAGATATTCAAAAGCATCATTGTTCTTTTTCGTGGTACAAAGATAACTAATCCTTGATTTATTCCCCAAGGCCTGATGACGATTTCTCTGATTATTAGGAAGTAGGCCTGTGGAAAACTTTGTTAATTGAAAAAAAATCACTACCTTTGCAGTCCGCAAAATAGTGCGGATTAACGTAAAATATTTATTTACAATTAATTAATCAAACCAATGCCTGGATTAATTGGAAAGAAAATCGGAATGACTTCCGTTTTCGGTGCTGATGGAAAAAAT